>OIZL01000516.1_pt1 | contig 28098 bp, 27 predicted proteins | sample 1588541 | NCBI WGS metagenome assembly OIZL01 (sample SAMN03283285) | human gut metagenome | biome: human-associated habitat; material: feces | host: Homo sapiens | place: Peru | collected 2012 | reverse complement strand
CCTGCGACCTCCTGGTCCCAAACCAGGCGCTCTAGCCAAGCTGAGCCACACCCCGGAACTTGACGCGTAGGCGCGTCTGATTTCTTCACAACGCAAGTAGTATTATATAATATAGATTTTATGCTGTCAACACTTTTTCTGCAAAAAAGTGTCACAAAAAAAGTGTCACAAATCTAACTGTTCGACCCGCAAACTCATAAAAGCGTCCGCTCCGCTGCCGTCGCCGCTTTGCGGCTCACCTTTTATTTCGTTTTCGGGCGCTCCGCTCATAGACTGATCTGCCAACTGCTTCTTGTGTGCAAGCACCCAAGCACAGTTTACAGATCAGTCTATGGCCGAACTATTAATCACAAATAATTCAGTGTGTAATGCGCTTCCCCGTTCCGGTCAATCTCCATCAGGACATAACTCGGTCTTCGGTTATCCTGCCGCGGGTAACTCAGGCTGCCAGGGTTGATCAGCGTAAGATCGCTCTCCCGGTCGATCACCGGACGGTGCGTATGACCGCACATCACGACATCCACCTCCCGGGCGCGCGCCTCCTCTTTCAGGATCTCGTAGTTCATGGACACATAGTAGCTATGCCCGTGCGTCACCCAGACCTTGTAACCATCGACGGTGAACTCCAGCTCCCGCGGAAGCTGACTAAAGAAATCATTGTTTCCCTGCACCATGTGCACCGGACAGTCCGCCGCTTCGCTGATCAGGTATTCGCTCCCTTCCACATCCCCGCAGTGAACCAGAAGATCGATCGGACCGACCCTCTCTAATAACTGCAGAAAATTTTCATTTCGGCGGTGTGTATCACTGATAATCAAGATTTTCATTCTGCTATTCCATTCTGTGTTTTTTATCCGATGCGTTTCTTCAGCTCCTCTTTCATGGCGGTCAGCGCCTTGCCCCGATGGCTGATCTCATTCTTCTGTTCTTCGCTCAGCTCGGCCGTTGTACAGCCGTATTCCGGCACATAGAAGATCGGATCGAAACCGAAGCCGTTCTCTCCTTTGGGTTCCTCCGCGATCTGCCCCTCGATCACGCCTTTGGTCGTAAATACCTCTCCGTCCGGCATCGCCGCAGCGATCACACAGACAAAGCGCGCCGTCCTTTTTTCCGCAGGTACTCCGTGAAGCCGCTCGATAAAATTCCGGTTTTTTACGGAATAGGGCGTATCCTCCCCCATATACCGCGCCGAATAGATACCTGGCTCCCCGTTCAGATAATCGATCTCCAGACCGGAATCATCCGCAAGTACGATCGCGTCCGTGCAGGCAGCCACCGCCTTTGCTTTAATGATCGCATTCTCCTCGAAACTCAAACCGTCCTCCACGATCTCAATATCGATCCCTGCCTCCTTCATCGAAAGCAGATCCATATCCATATCGCTGAGGATCTGTCTGATCTCATTCATCTTTCCCTTATTTCCTGTCGCAAATATCACTCTTCGACTCATTTTCCGTCTCCCTCTGCCTTGTCCCCGGTCTTTTCATAGGCCGACAGGATCGCCTGGTAGATTCCCTCTGCGATCCGCTTCCGGTAGTCCTCGCGCTGCAAAAGCGCCTCCTCCTTCGCGTTGGTAAAATAGCCGACGCGCACGGCCGCCGCCGGAACGGTCGCCTCTCTCACGACTTCGTCCGTCTCCTGCGCCTGCGTGAGTCCTGCCGCCTTTCCGCTGATCGCCGTCACTACCTGTCTTTCCAGAATATCAGCCAGTTCCACGCTTCCGAAATCCGGGATAAAATACCGGCTGTTGCACACCGTCTCCGTCCCGTACTGATCCGGGTCGTCGGAGACGCCCACCTCGATACGGATCAGCATATCCGCCTCTGCCAGACCGGCAAGCTGCACGCGGTCCATCTCCTGCAGATCGCTGTCATCCATCCTTGTATAGTACACCTTGATATCGGTGTCATCCATCTTTTCCTTGAGTGCCCGCGCAATGTCCAACGTGACGTTCTTCGCCATAAAGTTTCCATCCCGCGCGCCATAGTCTTTTCCGCCGTAAGCCGCATCGACGACCACGATCTTATCATAGACCTCCTTGGGCGAAAGGAACTGCATATACAGCATATTGTCGCGAAATACGCTCTGATACTCGTACAGCCCGGTCAGCTTGAAGCGAAGCGTGATCTGCGCCTCGTCCTCCTCAAAATGCCCGTCCAGCACCTGCTCCTGATTCCCGGTCACTGCGTTCTGTTCATAAAATCCTTTCAGTCCTCCCCGCTCCTGCGGCCGGATGCTCACCCAGAGTTCCTGATCCATGTAGTGATTCTCCACGGTCACTTCCTCCGGCTTCACCGTCTTTGGCAGCGGAATACAGAAATACTCCGCGCTTCCGCCCGGCTCCATAAGAACCGCATTTTCGCCAGTCATCTCCACCTCGTTTGTCTGCGCGCTCTGGACGACCTCGTCCTGCGCCACATCCGCCACCACGATAATTTTATTTGCCGCAAAGTACAGCATGGCGCTCATCGCCGCCAGCGTAAACAGGAGACTAAAGACCGCTGTCCTTCTGATCAATCCATCCTGCATGATCTATCTACCATTTCCCGGGGGCTTCGGCCCCATATATTGATAAAAATAGGTTTTCATCATTCCATTATATATTTTGCGGTTCTTGTCCGCCTTTCTGCCGATCGCCTTCTCCGCCTGATCGTACGCCGTGATCAGATACATCGACCAGCAGTCCAGCGCCGCATACCTCTCCCCGATCACCCGGTAAAGCGCCGGCAGATCCTTCTTGTCCTCCAGCCGTTCGCCGTAGGGCGGATTGGTGATGAGAAAGCCGTACTTTTTCGGGTGACACAGCTCTGCCACTCCTCTCCGCTGAAAATGGATCAGGTGATCTACTCCCGCCAGCTTCGCGTTGGCGCGGGAAATCTGCACCATCTCATCGTCAATGTCATAGCCCTGGATATCTGTCTCCACCGTGTCATCGACAAGGGAATCCGCCTCGTCCACCGCGCGATACCACGCTTTGCGCTCCACAAGATGCGGCCATTCTTCCGCCAGAAAGCTGCGGTTCATTCCCGGTGCGATATGCGCCGCCATCATAGCCGCCTCGATTGGGATCGTTCCGCTTCCGCAGAAAGGATCCACCAGGATCCGGTCTCCCTTCCACGGCGTCAGCATGATAAGCGCCGCCGCCAGATTTTCAGCGATCGGAGCCTTTGCCTTGAGCTTGCGATACCCTCTTTTATGTAAGGATTCCCCGGTCGTGTCCAGTCCGACCGTCACCTCATCCTTCATCAGAAATACTCTGACCGGAAAAGATGCGCCGTCCTCGCGAAACCACTCTGTATGGTATTTTCCTTTGAGCCGCTCGACCATCGCCTTCTTCATGATCGACTGGATATCCGACGGGCTGAACAGCCTACTCTTGATGCTCGCCGCCTTCGCAACCCAGAACTTTCCATTCTCCGGAATATAGTTTTCCCATGCGAGTGCCTTCGTCCCCTGAAACAGCTCCTCGAATGTCTCCGCATGGAAGCTGCCAACCTTGATCAGGATCCGCTCCGCGCTCCGCAAAAAGATATTCGCCCGGCAGATGGCGCTCTCATCGCCTGCAAAGCAGACGCGCCCGTCCTCCACCGAGACGATCTCATAGCCAAGATCTGTAATTTCCCGTTTTAATACCGCCTCTAACCCAAAATGGCAGGGCACAATATACTCTAATTTTTCCATAGATTCATTGTAAATTGTATCCCCGTCAGTGTCAATGTGCAGTTTTCCGCACGGGCGCGTGCAATTTCCTAATAGCAAAAAGAAGGAGCATCTCTGCCCCTTCTCTTTGCATGGATTAGTAATTCTTCTGGTTGTTCTGGGAATCCTTATCAGAACTGTTCTTTGTGCTGTTCTTAGAGCTGTTCTGGCTGCAGTTATTGTACTTGTCCTGCTGCTTCTCGTTCTGGTTGTTCTGGCTGTTCTGACTATTCTGGTTATAATCGTTTTTAGACATCTTCCATACCTCCTGCTTGTTTTTTGTTACAGGTATAGTATTAGAAGATTGTCTAAAACTTATTCATTTCGCCCATAGGACTTTGGTACTAATTTTTTATGCAATATTACCAAAAGCCCGCAAGGTACTTTGGTACTATTTGGAGTTGCTTTTTTCAAAATAAAGCATATAATAAGATTTGTAAGTGAGGATACCCCTTCATTCTTCACTTGCAAACCCTTATATTAATATTTATACTCCCCTAAATAGACCATTTCCCCAAATGGTCTATTTTCTTTGTCCGATAAATTTCGTGATCGCTGTCACGGCAATTATCACCAGGATAAACGGCCAGAATACTGACAGCAGGGAGAACGCGATTCCAAACACCACGACGACCGCCGCCATCACGATCAGCGCAATCGCCCAGCCAGGGATCCTTTTCACCTTCCCGGCGCTCCGCTCTTCCTCGTCTCTGTAGATATTGCCGTTTCCATCCTCCTCGACGGCATCCTCATCGTATATCTGATTGACGCCCTCGCTGGCTCCCGCTCTCTTATTCGCCTCGATGATGCTCTTGGCAAGCAGACGTGGATCGCCGAGCATGTCAAGCACTTCCTCCTCCGCTTTTCCTTTCCGCACCTCACTGTCGATGTATTCCTGATAATAGCGGACGTTTTCTGCCACCTGATAGCTTCCGAGTCCTCCTGCAAGGGTGCGCTGCAATTTATCGATAAATTCGTCACGGTTCATATCTCAACGTTCCTTTCCGTTCCCTGTACACTTTCCGCAGGCACTGTGCCCGATACTTTGATTTTATCTTCTCACAAGCACCTATGATGGTCAAATAAAATTTTTCTTAAAATAAAGTGTGCGCATTTGCTTGAAAGAAAATCAAAAAATCAGCACCGCCAGCCATGTGACGGTGCCAATCGTAACCCCATAGGAAATATACTTAGTTATCTCTTATTCTTTCACACCGCCGAGTGCTACACCGGCGATAATGTACTTGGAAAGAATGAAGTATACCACGAAGATCGGCATGATACATACAACCAGACCTACGTAGATGATACCATGATCGGAACGGAATCTCTCACCTCTCATCATCTGCACGAACATCGGCAGCGTGTACTTCTTCTGGGAAGAAAGCAGCATGGAAGGCGTATAGAAGTTATTCCACGATGCGATAAATGCGAAGATACACTGTGTTGCAACCGCGGGCTTCATCAGAGGCATCGCGATCGTATTGAAAGTGTGGAACTCCCTGGAGCCATCGATTCTGGCTGCATCCACGATCTCAAGCGGCAGTGCGCTCTGCATGTACTGTCTCATAAAGAATACGGTAGCCGGTGTTGCGATCGCCGGAACGATCAGAGGCAGGTAGTTGTTGCCAAGTCCCAGACCATTCATAAACCGGAAGAAACCGATCGAGGTTACCTGTGCCGGGATCATCATGATCGCCATAATGAAAGACCATGCAAAGGTAGAACCCTTGAACTTATACACCGTGACGCCATATGCTGTCATGGTTGAAAAATACACATTTAATATAGTAGAAAAAGCTGCAATCTGCAAACTGTTCGTCATGTATTTCCACAGCGGAACCTGCTCGCTACACTGATAGAGCAGCTTTGCCCAGTTCTCCATGAAATGTGTGGAGGGGATCAGCGATAAGCCCTGCTGGATATCCACACTCGCTCTGGTCGCATTGACGATCATGATCCAGAAAGGGATCAGACTCAGGAAACACAGGAATATGCAGATAAAGTTTCTAAAAATCTTCGCTCCGAGAATTCTGGCATGTAATCCGCCTTCTGCTTCAACATTCTGTTTTGCCATGATTATTTAGCCCCCTTTCTTGCTTTCTGTGCCGCCTTGATCGCCTTCTTCTCCTTGATCGCATCCTTATCTCTCATAATATAGAAGAGAATGACGCTGAAGATCAATGTGACAAGGAACAGGATCAGGGATGCCGCCGAAGCCTTACCCATCTGTCTGGATCCGGTGAAGGCCAGATCTCTTATGTACATCGTAAGGGTTCTCGTTGTATAATCCGGATCGCCGTAGCCGCTGCTTGTCAGCAGTTTCGGGATATCGTACATCTGCATACCGCCGATTGCGGAGTTTACCAGGGTAAACAACAGGATCGGACGAAGCAGAGGCAATGTTACGCTCTTGAAGATCTCCCAGCTGCTTGCGCCGTCCACTCTGGCCGCCTCAAACAGGGAAGGGCTGATACCCAGCACACCGGCTGTCAGCACGATCATCGTATTTCCATACCACATCCAGAAGTTGATGAAGGAGATGATTCCTCTCGTCGCCCACTTGCTCTGGAAAAATTCAAACGGCTGGCTCAGGATTCCCCAGCTTACAAGCACCTGGTTGATCGGTCCGTTCGGGAAATCGAACAGCTTGTAGAACAATACGGAAATCGTTGCTGCCGTGATGATATTCGGCATAAAGGTCAGGATCTTGTACGCTCCCTGCGCTTTCAGCTTCACTCTGGTATCCGTAAACCATACCGCCAGCAGCAGTGCCAGCAGGATCTGCGGAAGGAAGTTCATCAGCCACATAAGAATCGTGTTCCACAGCGCCTGGAATGTGTAGGTGTTGAACAGTGAGCCGTCATTTCCGACAAACACTGTCTTGAAGTTTGCCAGTCCGTTAAAATACGGCCCTACCTCCGTATTAAACATTGCATCCGTATAGTTCTCGCAGAATGCAAGTCCGATCGTATAAATCAAAGGCCATAACTGAAATATTGCAAAGGCGATAAAGAAAGGAGCTATAAAGAAATAACCATAGCGGCCGTACTCTACCGTTTTGCGCTTATCATTTTTCTTTGCCATCTTGCCACATCCTTCTCTTCTTATTTTTAAGAATTTACGTGTTTCTCTGCCCCGGCCCGCGCCACAGGCATTTGACAACTCTCCTTCCGGAGCCCTCTCAAATAACTGTGTCGCGGTCCCCTATGCGATACGTTCTTTCTTTATAATATCTGTACCGGCCATACAGCCGGTACAGACATATAGAATTTGTATACTTGTCGATAACTTTTACAGATTACTCTACGGTAACACCCGGATAAGCATCAGCTACAGCCTGCTTGAAGTCTGCGATTGCTGTGTCTTTATCCTTCTCGCCGTTAGCGTAAGCCTTAACCTGTGTATCAAGGAGCTCGTTAACCTTCTGGTCGTATGCACACATCCAGGATACGTCTACCTTGTCAGCAAGAGGAGAGAATACTGCGATGAAGTCCTGACCGCCTAAGAAGTCATATGCTCCCTTTCCTGCATCGGAAAGTGTCTTCATAGCTGTCTTGTTGTTTACATAGTCAAGTGTCTCTTCGCTCATCTTTGTCATGATGTCTGTGTCGCAGCAAAGTGCCTTCATGATCTGTCCAGCTAAAGCTGTATCAGAGCAGTTTGCTGTTGCGCCAAGCCATGTACCACCCCAGTAGTAAGGAGCCGGGCCCTGGCACATATTCCAAAGACCGTATGTACCTTCTCCTACAGCTTCGCCGCCGCAGTTAGCCTTGATTGTCCAGTGAAGGAACCATGTACATCCGAAGTAACCAAATACGGAATCGGTAGAAGGACCTGCATTCCACTCGTCAGACCATGTAGTTGTCTTCTGTGTAAGGTCATCCTGCTCAAGTGCCTTGTAAACATCCATATACTCTTCCATTGCGGAATCCATATGGAATACGCCGTCCTTGTCTACCCAAGGCTCAGACTTATTGGACATGAATGTGTTTACGATATCTCCGTCAGAAGAAAGGATTCTTGTTGCATCGTTGGATGCTGTCTTGATCTCCTTTGCAGTTGCAAGGAAGTCATCCCATGTGCTGATCTTTGCCTGCATCTCTTCCGGACTCTTTACGCCAAGTAAGCTCTCAGCAAGGTCTGTTCTGTACATGAATGCACCAGGACAGGACTGCCAGGAAAGACCCTTCAGGGATCCGTCTCTCTGGTCGGTTGCGATCGTGATGGTGTAAGGATACATCTCAGCAAGATCTGCATCTGTGATACCAAGATCGGTAACCGGTAATGTGTAATCAGAGTTCGTGTACTTCATGATATAACCAGCCTCAAAAGCGATCATATCCGGATAGTCATCTGCATCCGGTGTCTGAAGCAGCTGATCGATCTTCTCCTGATAAATAGCAGAGTCACCAACGTTTACATACTCGATGCGGTCTGCGATCTCCGGATAAGCGTCTGTCACGAATTTCAGTCTTTCCTGTAACTCGGTGTTCCAGGAGTAGATGTAGAACTTATCTCCGGAAGCTGCTGTGTCTGCTGCTGCATCCTCTGCAGGAGCTTCCTCTGCTGCTGCGTCATCTGCAGGAGCTTCTTCTGTTGTCTCAGCCGGTGCTGCATCGTCTGCCGGTGCTGCTGTGTCTGCGCTGTTGGAGCCGCATCCTACAAGTAAGCTGGCTACCATAGCTGTAGAAAGAAGTACGCTAACTACTTTTTTCTTCATTTTAATTTCCTCCCTTTTCAGTGGTTGAGTCATACCTTCTGTATGACCGGTTGTTATATATAAAATGCTGAAGGGCATTTTATATCGCTTCTGGTGCGGCGGTCAGTTGATATCCGCCACGGAATTTCCTTCGAAAACGTGTCCCTCTACAATGATCTGCTCGATCAGAGTCGTCTTGGGATGTTCGATCAGACTGATGAGCTTCTCCCCCGCTTTCTGTCCGAGCAGCTTTGTGTCCTGACAGAGCGTCGTAAGTGTCGGCTCAATGTGTCTCGCAAGCCGGATGCCATCGTAGCCTACCACCGATACATCTTCCGGGATCCGAAGTCCTCTTTCCCGGATCGCGTTGATCCCGCCGAATGCGGCGAAGTCGTCCGGATACAGGATACAGGTCGGCGGCTTCTCCAGATCTAACAATCTGACCGTCTCCTCATAGGTTTTCTCCGTATCACGGTAAGGTGCGCTGCTTATGTATTCATCCGGTATCTCCAGTTCAAGCTGTGCCGCCGTCCGGTAGAAGGAAGCGAGCCGGCTCTGGGTTACCGCCGAATCTGCTCCATGGATATAAGCGACTCTTCTGTGTCCCTTCTTATATATATAAGTAAGAAGATCCTGCATGCCGTTGATATTGTCCGACATGATTGCGCACACATTGTTGAACAGGTGGTCAACTGTGATCGTTGGGATGTTGCTCCGAACCAGTTCCAGCACTTCCGGCGTGTAAAAGTTCGTACAGACGATCGCGATGCCGTCGAATCCGCGATACCTGCAATGCTCTAAGTAAGACAATCTTCCTTTCTTTGTCTTGCTGGCATTGATGAAGGTGATGTCATATCCTTTCTCCTCCACGGTGCGCTTCAGACTGTCCAGCACAAAAACGAAATAGTCATGGGTCAGACCGCTGTAGCCATCATCCGAGAACAGCACTCCGATATTGTAAGTTCTGTTCGTCTTGAGTGCTTTGGCTGCAGAATTGGGAAAATATCCCATCTCCTTCGCAACCTGTCTGATATGTGCTTTTGTATCTGCTCCGATGTCATTGTGGTCGTTCAGCGCCTTACTGACTGTGGCTACCGAAACCCCACATGCCGCCGAAATGTCCTTCATGGAAACCATCTGGTAAGCTCCCCTCTAGTCTGGTTCTCGAAATCCTTTTCGTAAGGTTCGATCTCTGCTCACTGGTTGGATGAGCTCCAAAACCGCTTAATCGTTTTCGTGTTTTTAATATACATCACTTTTTCCTGTTTTGCAATACAATTTTCATTTTTTTTGTGTAATAATTACAGTTTTGTGTATTCTCCACAGTTTTGCATAGGCGGTTTTTGCACTTTTGTACATAGTTTGTTCATATTTTCCTAATATTAGCGTCAAACTCCGGGTAAACGGTTTCGTCAGCACCTAAATTATTTTAGTTTTAATTTATTCTGGCCTTTTTCTTTTTGATTATATATTTTGTATGATACCTGTTGCAATTTTGGTTTTTCTTCTGTATAATTTTCTTAAATCATGTCGGGTTTTTTATTGTGAGATGAAAAACCGATGTGCGGACCTTCCAAAACAGTCCGCCATGCCGTTTTACTTAATCGTTTTCTGAATTATGTGGGGAGGACAGACAGTTATGGCAAAAGGCGGGCAGACACTTACCAATCGTAATTATTTTATCAAAAGGAGAAAGCAACTATGAAATTTGGTTATTTTGATGATGCCAACCGTGAATACGTCATCACAACACCCAAAACACCCTTACCCTGGATCAACTACCTCGGCACAGACGGATTTTTCTCTCTGATTTCCAATACCTGCGGTGGTTATACCTTTTATAAGGATGCCAAGCTGTTGCGTATGACACGTTACCGTTACAACGATGTTCCGAACGACATCAACGGCAAGTATTTCTATATTAAAGATGGAAACACCATGTGGAATCCGGGCTGGAAACCCACCCAGACCGATCTTGACAGCTATGAATGTCGTCACGGTATCGGCTACAGCCGTTTTACCGGAAAGAAGAACGACCTGGAGGCTTCTGTCCTGACATTCGTTCCCGTGGATGACAACTGCGAGATCAGCCAGGTGAAGCTGACCAACAACAGCAGCGCTGCAAAGAACATCTCTCTCTTCTCTTATGTAGAGTGGTGTCTCTGGAACGCCGACGATGACTCCAGAAACTTCCAGCGTAACCTGAGCACGGGCGAAGTAGAAGTGGCAGGCTCTACCATTTACCATAAGACCGAGTACAGAGAGCGCCGTAACCATTATGCGATCTACTCTGTCAACACAAAGGTTGACGGCTTTGACACAAGCCGCGACGCTTTCCTTGGCGCATACCGCGGTGCAAACAACCCGGAAGTCGTTGAGAATGGCAAGGCAACAAACTCTATGGCAAGCGGCTGGTATCCGATCGCTTCCCATCAGATCAACATAAGTCTGGCTCCCGGCGAGACAAAGTCCTTTGTCTTTGTTCTTGGCTATATCGAGAATCCGGAAGATCAGAAGTGGGAGGCTCCGGGCATCATCAACAAGAAGCCCGCAGATGCAATGCTCGCAAAATACCAGACCGATGCAGATGTGGACAAGGCTTTTGCAGCCCTGAATGCATACTGGAACGATCTGCTTTCCAAGTACACCGTAAAATCTTCCAATGATAAAGTAGACCGCATGGTCAATATCTGGAACCAGTATCAGTGTATGGTTACCTTCAACATGTCCCGTTCCGCTTCCTATTATGAATCCGGAATCGGCCGTGGTATGGGCTTCCGTGACTCCTGCCAGGATCTTCTTGGCTTCGTGCATCTGATCCCCGACCGTGCAAGACAGAGAATTATCGATATCGCTTCTACACAGTTCCAGGACGGCAGCGCATATCATCAGTATCAGCCTCTTACCAAGAAAGGTAACTCCGATATCGGCAGCGGTTTCAACGATGACCCGTTATGGCTTATTGCAGGTACTTCCGCTTATGTCCGTGAAAGTGGCGATACTTCCATCCTGACAGAGATGGTTCCCTACGACAACGATATGTCTGTAGCTACCCCTCTGATGGGACACTTAAAGCGTTCCTTCGACTACATAGTCAACCACAAGGGACCTCACAACCTGCCTTTGATCGGCCGTGCAGACTGGAATGACTGTCTGAACCTGAACTGTTTCTCCGAGCATCCGGGCGAATCCTTCCAGACATTCGGACCTTCCGAAGGACCGGTTGCAGAATCCGTATTCATCGCCGGCATGTTTGTAAAATACGGCGAAGAGTATGCACAGTTATGTGAGCTGATGGGTGATCAGGCAGAAGCTGATTATGCCCGCGCCGAAGTACAGAAGATGTACGACGCAGTCCTGAAAGACGGCTGGGATGGCGACTGGTTTGTCCGTGCTTACGATGCTTACGGTCACAAGATCGGTTCCAAGGAATGTGAAGAAGGTCAGATCTACATCGAATCCAACGGCTTCTGTCCTCTGGCAGGCATCGGCGTAAAGGAAGGACTTGCCGAGAAAGCACTGGATTCCGTAAAAGAGAAGCTGGATACCAAGTACGGCGTTATGATCTTACAGCCTGCTTATACCAGGTATCACTTAGAGCTTGGCGAAATCTCCTCCTATCCGCCGGGATACAAGGAGAACGCAGGTATCTTCTGTCATAACAATCCGTGGGTTTCCATCGCTGAAACCGTGATCGGACGCGGCGACAGAGCTTTCGAGATCTATCAGAAGACCTGCCCTGCTTATGTGGAAGAGTTCAGCGAAATCCACAGAACAGAGCCTTACGTATATTCCCAGATGGTTGCCGGCGCTGACGCCAAATTCCACGGCGAAGCAAAGAACAGCTGGCTGACCGGTACGGCTGCATGGACTTTCGTAAACGTATCCCAGCACATCCTGGGCGTATATCCTACGCATAAGGGACTCAGCATTGATCCTTGTGTTCCGAAGGGATTTGGTGATTTTGAACTGACCAGAAAGTTCCGTGAAGGTACTTACAATATCAAGGTTGTAAACCCTGACAACGTAGAAAAGGGCGTAAAATCCATTACCGTTGACGGCAAGCCCGTAGATGGTTGTGTTGTTCCTTACGAAAAGGGTAAAACTCAGTACGATGTCATCGTAACCATGGGTTAATATATTTTCCTTAAAAGGGTCGGCAGCCAAAGCTGTCGACCCTCTTTCCTTTTATCCTCTATGCGTTCCTGCGCAGTCCGGGGAGCATCTCCTCAAAGCAGACGCCGTCGTTCTGCGGTATTTCCAGTTCGATTGTCCGTTTGATACATTTTCTTACAAAGCCTGACGCCCGGCGCACAGACTGATCGAAGCCGATCCCGTTCACGGCGTCCGCAGCAATGATCGACGCGAACACATCTCCCGTCCCCGGCCGCCCGGTCCCTACCCGGTGCGTCCGCAGCAGCCGCTGCTCGCTTCCCTTCTCACAGACATAGTTGGCAATAAATTCTCCCTGTGGGATACCGGTTATCACCACCCGGTCAGGTCCGAGCGCAACGATCTTTTCCGCCATCTCCCGCAGTTCCTTCTTATGCCAGCCGCTTTCCTTATAGGGCGTCCCCGTCAGGCTGCACGCTTCGGTAAGATTCGGCGTGGCGATATCTGCCAGCTCCACCAGCCCTTTCATCTCCTGGCACAGCTCCTGCGTGTACGTCACATACAGCTTTCCGTGATCTCCCATCACCGGATCCACGATCACCTGCGTCTGCACGCCGCCAAAGTTCTGCAGGAAGTCGCGCACCAGATGGATCTGCCGCGCCGATCCGAGAAAACCGGTCGCAATCCCATCGAAAGTAAATCCCAGCTTTTTCCACTCGGCGGTGTACGCCTCCATCCGGTCTGTATAATCGTCAAAAAAATACGTCGCATACCCGGTATGGTTAGAGAGGATCGCAGTCGGAACCGGACAGCACTGGACGCCCAGATGCGAGATGATCGGCAGCGCGACGGTCAGGGAACATCTTCCCATACCCGAAAGATCGTTGATCACCGCAATTCTCTTCTGTCTCTGTACCTGTATAGCTTCCATCTCTGATTCTCCCTGCCCTTTTTCATCGCTTTTTTATAGCATACCACACCCGGCACAGTCCATGCCACCCCAAGCGTCAAAAAAGGTCGCCAGCCTTGGCAGCGTCTCGATATCCGGGTAACTCAGTCCATTCTCCCACTTGGAAACGGACGCCTTGGTCACGCCGATGAAATCTGCGAGTTGCTCCTGTGTGATCCGCTTTTCATGGCGGAGCCAGATCAGGTTTTCTCCTATCTTAATCTCTTTCATTTTCAAACCTCTCTTGTATCCATAGTCTTTGTATCATCCCTGTCACAGCAGTTACTCTGCACATAATCAGTATACTTTGTTTCTTATATAGATACAACGGAGGCTGGCGAAACCTTTTCTCTCTCCAAATCAACCACAGCGAAACGTGCGGCCAAAACAGACAGAACCGCCTGTCGTGCCGAAGCACTGTCCGCGTCCTGTCCGTCATGGCTTCCGTTATTCTCTTTTCCGAAGCATTCTACTGCCCATTCCGGATGATCTCCTCTGCCATAGCAAGCATTTCATCTGCACTCAGCCCTGTATCAAAGCCTGCCAGGTTGTAGCTGGTGCCGTCCAGTTTCCAGGTAACGCCCTGTGACACATGGATCTCCACCTCGTCTGAGCCGGCAGAAATAAAATAATCATTTCTCTGCTCATTAGCCTCATCCTCCGGTGTCTTCTGGTAGTCCGCCGGCACAAACTTATACGTGTACTCGTCATAGTAAAGCGTCGTATCCCCACAGACCTTTGTCGCATCCGCTGTCTTGGCGCGCTGCTCCTCCTCGACCGGTCTGCACATATCAAGATAGATATCCCGACACCCTGCCTTTTCATAATAAACCGTCATATCCTTGTAGGTGTATACTTCATTTCTCTGATCATCAATGCCCTGTACATCCATGACCTCCATCGACCGGAAGCCATACCCATTGTCAAAGCCCTCCACTGTCAAGACATTGAAGCCAAGCTTCTTCTCTGCCTTGTCCATATCTCCGTCATAGCTCTCATACTGTCCGGTCAAAGAGCTGTGGCTTACCAGACCGGTCGCATGCCCTGCTGCATACGCTCCTCCAGAAAGCAGCAGACATGCCGCTGCCACACCGATCACTACCTTTTTTACACTTAAATGCTTCATACTTTCTGTCTCCTCCTGACTCTCCCGGATCCTTTCATCGATCCACTCTTTTATGCCGGGGGAGGGCGAAAGACTGCTGCACTCCTGTGATAAGGCTTCTTTTATCTGATTCTTTTCCCCATCATCATGGTACGGATATTTCCTTTTCATAAGAACCTCTTTCTGACCATCCGGTCTGCGTCTGCAATATCTGCCTTAGGTTTCTCCTCGCCGTATGGAGTCTGGACTTCACCGTCCCCTCCAGACAGCCGCAGATCTTTGCGATCTCGCTGACACTGTAGTCCTGATAATAGAATAAGATCACAACCGTGCGCTGCCGGATGGGCAGTTCCCTGACTGCCTTCGCAAGCTCTGTCGCCTGCTCCCGCTTCAGCACCTGTTCCAGAGAAGATGGCTCCGGATGGGTATCGGCTTTCTCCGCGACCTGTTCATCGGGTTGCTCCCTATTTTTTCTTTTCCCCATTTTATAGGCCGTGTGTACAAGAATCTGCATCATCCAGCTTTTGAACCCGCTGTCGTTTTTCAGCTCCCTGCAGTGCAGATACACTTTCACAAACGTCTCCTGCACGACGTCCTCACTGTCGGGAAGATTTCCTGTGATCAGATATGCCGTATGAAATGCCAGCTTCTTATACTTTTCATAGAGCAGATCGAAGGACGTCTTATCGCCTTCCTTCATCTGCCGAACCAATACCTCTTCCAAAACTTCTCTTCTCCCGTTGCTTTTTCGGTGCACCTGTCTATAAGAGTCTTTCTGTGTCAAAGAGGTTCATGTTTTTCTAAAAAATTTTCAAAAATTATTCTGTCATAATGCGGATGATCTCGCGGTCTGTCTCTCTCATTCCGAGCGAGCCGAGCCTGCCGACATTGCGGATCGTGTTCTCCACGCCCTTTTTCACAATGCCGTCTCCGTCGCGGAACTGCTGCCCGCGGCAATACATCTCATAGCCGAGAATCCCCGCGTCGACCGCCACCGCGATCTTTGCCGCGCAGGAAGGCTTCGCCCCGTCGCACACCATGCCGGAGGTGATCGCCAGTGCATTGACCAGCGTGTGTGTCACCGCTTTCAGACCGCCACCACACAGATAAGCGATCCCGCAGCCTGCTGCCGCTCCCGCGCTGACCGCACCGCAGTAGGCGGAGAGACAGCCGATCCCCTGCTTTTCGTGTACGGCGATCAGATTGCTCAGGGTCAGTGCCCGGTACAGCTTTTCCTGGGGTGCTCCCATCTCCTTCGCATACTCGATCACCGGGAGCGACACGGTAAGACCCTGGTTCCCGCTGCCGGAATTGACGACCACCGGCAGCTCGCAGCCGCTCATGCGTGCGTCAGATCCCGCTGCGGCAGCCGCCTTCGCACGTTCCTTGAGTCCGTTTCCAAAGCCCGTCTGGATCACTTTTCCGATATTGGCGCCATAGCTGTGCCGCAGCCCCTCCTCGGAGATCGCTGTGTTATACCGGATCTGCCGTTCGATCGTCCCGTGGATATCCTGCAATTCGACGCTCTGCGCAAAGTCAAAAATATCCTCCACGCTGAGCAGTTTCCTGAGATCCTCTTTTTCCGATCCCTCGTCCGTCCCAGCCTTGGACGGTTCATCCTGATACAAAACCTCTTCTTCGCTCTGCAAGAGTACCACATGTGTGTGGTGGCCGGCAAGCCGCGCCCTGGCACTGTGTCCGTCCTTCCACACCTCAACCAGGATGTCCAGAAGCTCTCCAGTCGCCTCTCTCTTTCCGCCAAAGCTACTGACACTCATGTCAGTTATATCCAGATACTCGCGGATCTGCTCCTTCTGCCTCTCCGACACCACGGAGATGACCTCCAGCTCTTTGTCCGGATCCCCGGCGACGATCCCCGCTGCCGCAGCCGCCTTGATCCCTTTCATGCCCCCGGTGTTGGGAACGATCACGCTCTTGACATTCTTTACGATATTCCCGCTGACAAAGATCTCTACCTTGTCCGGGATCTGCTGCAGCGTCCTTCTGGCAAGCGCGCTGCAATAAGCAACGGCGATGGGTTCTGTACAGCCCATCGCCGGAATCAGCTCCTGTTTGAGGATCTCAATATATGCCCTGTATCTTATGTCGTCTCTCTCCATCTTCCGCCTCACTTTCCGGCTGCGATCCTTTTGCAGAACCGCTCCATTCTGTCCATGCCCTCCACGATATTTCCCATGCTGGTCGCATAGGAGATCCGGAAGTAACTGCTGCCCTTCACCGATCCGAAATTGCTGCCAGGCACGACCGCCACGTGCTCTTCGTCCATCAGCCGCTCCGCAAACTCTTCCGCACGCAGTCCGGTCTTTTCGAGATTGACGAACACATAGAACGCGCCCTTCGGTTTGATACAGGAAAGCCCCGGCATCTGATTGATCTTTTCATAGATATAGTCCCGCCGCTTCTGATACTGCGCCACCATCGTCTCGCAGTACGGCAGGCAGTACCTTATCGCCGCGATCGCACCCCTCTGCGGCGTGTTGGGAACCGCGGAGTAAACGCCCTCCGTCAGCTTGATCATCAGCGCGATCAGCTCCTTCGGTCCGGAGCCGAAGCCCACACGGAAGCCCGGCATGGCAAAGGTCTTAGAGCAGCTGTCCACGATCAGCGTCCGCTCCTTCATTCCCGGCACCGACGCGATGCTGAAATACTTCAGTCCGTCGAAGATGATATGCCGGTACACCTCGTCGCTGATGACAAACAGATCGTTTTTGATCGCGATCTCCGCCAGCTTGCGCGTCGCCTCCTCGGAGATGATCCCGCCCGTCGGATTGCAGGGCGAGTTGATCATCAGCACCTTTGACTTTGGAGTCAGTGCCTTTTCCACCGCCTCGGGCGTCAGGATAAACTCGTCTTCCTCATGGACGTCGACCGGTACCGTGACGCCATGGCACATCTCGATCATCTGCCGGTAATTCGAGAAATACGGTGCGCTGACCAGCACCTCGTCCCCCTCGTTCAAAAGAGAGAGCAGTCCCAGAAACAGAGCGCCCATTCCTCCGACTGTCACGATCGTCTCCTCTGTCCGGTACGGAACGCCCGTGACCTTGGACAGATATTCCACGTACACCTCCCGCAGCTCCTCCAGCCCGGCTCCCGGCGCATAGGCGGACTCTCTGGCGTCCAGCGAAGCTTTCGCCGCCTCAAACACTTCGTCCACCGGCTTGAAATCCGGTTCTCCTACGGCAAACGAAATGGAATCCTCCATCGCTGCAGCCTTTACCATCATCTTACGGATCGGCGATGCCGGGATCGCCTCTGCAATTCTTGAATATTCCATGGTCAAGCCTCTCCTTTCCGCGCTTATGCGCCGCACACTGCCGCTGTCAGATCGCTCATGATCTCCTCTTCGATCTCCTGCGGAAACCCGTCAACGCTCGGAACATTTTCCTTTGATACGCCGTCCACACTGCCCAGCGCCACAATGCTCTTCAGATAGGAAGCGACCCACTTATAGCCGGGGAGCAGGCTCTTGTCCCCGCTGAGGAGCGCCAGATAAGCAACGATCCCATAAGCGCCCCAGTTGGACACGGTCGCGATGACCAGCCTGTCCACACATACCTTGCAGGGAATCAGCGACAGCTTTTCCGCAATGACGTCCTTCATATTTCCCATTCCGATCTCGTTGCCGCCGTCGCCCACACCGATCGTCGGGATCTGTCCCTGGTATTTGGCAAACAGCATATCCACCGGCGCGGTGTTTTCCTTGATGCTGACGCCGCGCATATTCGCGTAGTCATCCTGCGTGTTCTGCCCGCAGCGCTCGATGGAGATCATTCCCACCGGCTTAAACTTCTCGATCAGATCCGCACAGAACGTCTCTCCGTCGCTGTTTTTCATGTAGACTGTCTCGATCTTTTCCGGTTCAAAAAAGCCTTTGCAGTATTCATCCGTCACGATGACAGCATGATAGCCGAGCCTGTTCAGCGCCTTTGCCAGCATCACCGTTCCGACAGGGCCGTCTGTCTCCGCATAGCCTGCCACATAAAATCCGGTCGTCAAAAGGACGTTTCCTCTCTCCCAGGACAGAATATCCTGCGCCGCTTCCTTACAATAACTCTCCGGAAGTTTTTCCCGAAGAATGTTCATCCCGCGGTGGGAATGGTGTAATATAATGTTCTCTATGGTATCCGTTCTCATGTACATCCCTGCCTTTATCTCTTCTCTCGTCGCCGGTCTGCGTCAGAGTTATCCTCTCGCCGCCACCACATCTGCGATCGAGGCGATATCGATTCCTTCCTTCCGAAGCGCCTCGCGGATCTTTCTGACAAATTCGAGCGCCTTTGCGTTGTCGCCATGCACACAGATCGAATCTGCCTCCAGCTCGATCTCTTTGCCGGTGATCGCCTTCACCTTGTGCTCCTTGACGATCGAAATGACTCTCTCGATTGCCAGCGCTTCATCCGTGATCACGGCCCCCTCCATTCCACGCGGAACAAGGGCTCCGTCCTCCTCGTAAGCCCGGTCGGCAAACACCTCTCTTGCAAAGGTCAGTCCGATCTTCTTTGCCGCGAGATCCATCTGGCTTCCCGGCTGTCCCAGAAGGATCAGGGACGGATCTACCTCGTAGATCCCTTCGCAGATCGCCTCTGCCATATGCAGATTTTTGCCTGCCATGTTGTACATCGCGCCATGCGGCTTCACATGCTGCATCTTCACTCCGGCTGCCGCACAGAATGCCTGCAGCGCGCCGACCTGATACTGCACCATCGCCTTTAATTCCCTGTCGGTGACGTTCATATTCCTTCGTCCGAAGCCGACCAGATCCGGATAACCCGGATGCGCGCCGACTGCCACGCCGTTTTCTTTTGCAGCGGCAACCGTCGCCGCCATCACCAGCGGATCGGACGCATGAAACCCACACGCCACATTGGCAGACGAAATATAAGGGATCACCTCTGCATCCATTCCAATTTTATAGGCGCCAAAGCTCTCGCCCAGATCACAGTTCAAATCTATCTTCATATCGCCATCTCCTTTGCTACTCATACTTCAGACACGTATTTTTCACATCCGTCAGGAACATATGCCCCGGCGCGTGCGTGATCGCAAATTCCGGTTTCGACGCCATCAATGCCGCCTGGGGCGTCACTCCGCACGGCCAGAATACCGGCACTTCGCCCGGATAGATCGTAACCATATCTCCGAAATCCGGCTTCTCGATATCCTTTATGCCGATCGCTGCCGGATCGCCGATATGTACCGGCGCGCCGTGCACCTTCGGCATCGCTCCTGTGGAAAGCACCGCTCTCGGGATCAGCTCCGTGGGGATCGGCCGCATACTGACTACCATATTGCCACGGAAGATTCCCGCCGGTCGGCACGGTATATTGGTCAGATACATGGGTACGTTGCGGTTCTCCTCGATATGCCGCACCGGAACGCCCGCCTCAAGAAGTTCTCCCTCGAAGGAAAAGCTGCAGCCGATCAGGAAGCTCACCAGATCGTCCCGCCAGAACTTCTCCACATCGGTGTACTCCCCGGTCATCTCTCCGTGCTCGTAGATGCGGTATTTCGGAATATCCCGCGCAATATCGGCGTCCTTAGCGATCTGGTGCAGCTCCCTGCTGCCCGCGTCGGACACCTCCAGCACCGGACACGCCTTCGGGTTTCTCTGGCTGAACAGTAGGAAATCATAGGCGATGTCCTTTGGCACAACGACCAGATTTGCCTGCGCATAGCCGGAACACATCCCTGCCGTCTGCCCTGTGATCTTTTCTTCCCGGATCAGTTTTCTGACTGCCTCCGGCGCCATATCTCTATAAGGATTCATAACTTTCTCCTTCCCGGCGGCTCTTCCTCCGCCCCAGGATAAATTTTCCCGGACACGCGGTCTTTTGGAATGTGATCTTATCGCCCGGTCTGACCTGCGCCAGCTTCGGGAGATCTTCTGACACGACTGTCGCAATCTTGGCGTAACCGCCCGTCGTCTGTCTGTCTGCCAGAAGGATGATCGGCAGTCCGCCCGCCGTGATCTGGATCGAACCGTCCACGATCCCATCCGACACGATATCCGTTCCGTTCTTTGCTTCGATGACCTCCCCCTCCAGCCGGCAGCCCATCCGGTCGCTGTTTACCGACACGGTGTACGTCGTCGTGAGGAAGGTTTTCCATCCTTTTTTTGTAAAGTAAGCATCCTGCGGCCCCGGTATCACCCGCACGGAAATCTCATGCGGATAAGCCGCCGCGTTCACTTTTCTGTTTTTCAGATCATTTTCATAATATGACAAGTCTGTCACTTCTGTGGAAAGCGGCAGAATATCTCCTTTTTCCAGCTTGCGTCCCTCGAAACCGCCCATGCGGCATTTGAGGTTCGTCGACCGGCTCCCCAGCACCTCCGGCACGGTGATCCCACCGGCAAATGCGAGGTAACTGCGGCAGCCCTCCGCAGCCATGGCAAGACGCAGCGTCTGTCCTTTCCGGATCCACACCGCCCGGTTCATTCCCACCGGTTCTCCGTCCAGCTCGGGCTTCATATCCGCCCCGGTGACTGCACAGACTGTATCCTGCAAAAAGCAGATCGTCGGCCCCATCAGCGTCGCCTCCAGAACCGCCTCTGTACCGGCATTGCCGACCAGATAATTTGCCTGGCGGTATGCCTTTTCATCCATCACTCCGGATGGTCCGATCCCATATTTCTGCCTGCCGTACCGGCCGCCGTCCTGCACGGTCGTCATCGGTCCCGGAAATATGATCTCCATTCCCTGTGCGTCCATCTCTGCCACCTCCTATGCCTGCGTGATGCGCACCTTTGCCTGATAGGTTCCGGCTTTTACCTGCGCTTCGATCTCCCGGTACTGCGTCTCATCGATCGGGCAGAACCGGATATAGTCTCCGGCATTACAGAGAAACGGCTGCTCCCTGTCCGGGTCGTACATCCGCAGCGGCGTCGCACCGATCAGCCTCCAGCCTCCCGGCGAATCCAGCGGATATACCCCTGTCTGGCTGCCGCCGATCCCGACTGCTCCCGCCGGGATCTTCACGCGCGGCGTAGACAGTCTCGGCGCATGGATCCTCTCATCCAGACCTCCCAGATAGACGAAGCCCGGCAGGAATCCCAGCATATAGACCAGGTAGTCCGTTCCGCTGTGGATCTGCACGATCTCAGAAGATGACAGCCCTGTCACTTCTTCCATTGCCGGAAGATCCTCTCCAAAGGTCCCGCCATAACAGCACGGGATCTCCACGATGCGCTTCTCCATGCTGCCGCCGTCGCTTTCAGAAAAGTCTGCACGCCGAAGCGTTGCCTTTAAGGTATGATAATCGGTCTTTTGCGGATCGTAGAAAACCGTCAGGGAGCGGAAGGTGGGAAGCACCTCCAGCACCCCTTTTGTTTCCTGTTTCTCGATCCACTTAGCCAAAAGCTGCACCTGTCTGTTGGTCTTTTCATCTATCGCATCCCCAAACTGCACGACCATGGCGCGGTCGCCAGCCGGCATGAAATCCATTCCCTTCATAGGCGCTCCTTTCTCTGTCTGTCCAGTCTCCGCAGATTTTCCACGGGTCTTTCTTTATTTGGTTGCCTCGTAGAACTCTTCCAGAAGCGTCTTTCTGATATTTTCAAGCATTTCTGTCTGCTTTCCGCCCACCGGCTTGCCGTCGATCTCACAGGCGTGCAGGCAGAGGTTGCTGGAGCTTGTCACGATGACCTCCTCGGCTGCAAACAGGTCATCCAGTGTAAAGGCCGTCTCGCTGACCGCATAGCCCAGCTTCTTGCAGGCGCGGATCAGGTGCGCTCTCGCGATACCCGGAAGGATCAGCTCATCGGTCGGCGCTGTGTACAGCTTTCCATCCTTAATAATATGAACGTTGCTGTGCGCGCACTCTGTCACTCTTCCGCCCGGTCTGTAGAATACGGATTCCTGGCAGCCCGCCTTCTTGGCTCTCTCTGAAGCCATGACCGAAGGAATCAGGTTCAGTGTCTTGATGTTGCAGTGGAAAAACCGGGTATCCTCCGTCGTGATCAGCTTGATCGGCGTCGTTCCATCCGAGATGGAAGCCGGCGTCAGCGTTACCCAAAGGTTTCCGGCGCCCTCTGTAAATACGTGGTTTCTTTTTCCTGTTCCTCTGGTCACCTGATAATATACGAAGAGATCACCGGTATCGACCTTCTTCACCAGATCGCACAGCAGCGTTTTTAATTCTTCCTTTTCCATAGGCATCTTAATATCCAGCAGCGCCGCACTGTTATAAAATCTGTCGATATGCTCGTCCAGTGCAAAGATATGGTAGTTCCGGCACGGCCCTGCGTCGTAAACACCGTCTCCAAACCAGCACACCCTGTCGTTCATCGGTACGGTCATCTCCTCGATCAGACCAATCTTTCCATTGTAATAACCTAAATTTTCCATAACTTCTCCACTCCTTTTCCCTTACTTTTGATTTTCTTGTTTTTCTCTTCTCTCTTGCTTTTTCCTTATATCTATTAGAAATCCGTTGTCTACTGGAAATAGATAAAGAAAAGAGAGGAAAAAACAGCATACCGGACAAAGGATTTTCTGACACCCTTGTCCGGTATGCTGTTCATGGCATAAAATGTAATTCTTATTAAGGAAAAAAGCAATACCTTCTTTTCAATTCCGTTTTTAATTAAGTTTTGACGGTCGTTTGCTTATTTTTATTTTGTGACGCGCCCCTTTCACTTAACAAAATAAGATTCGTCACTTTCTTTTAAAAAAATACTTGCACTCCTTTGCAGGGTGTACTATAATTCCGAGTATCACAAGTGGCAAAGATGTCAGACGATGTCTTTGCCGCTTTTTTATTTGCCCCCGGCCCTCCTTCCTAATATATAAAGGAACGGCCGCAGCAAAAATCTACCGGAAGCGCAGGCTTCAGACAGGAGGACATTATGAAGAAAAAAGTATTAGCAACCCTTTTAGCCGCATCTATGACGGCAGCACTTGCAGGCTGTGGATCTTCAAATGATACAGCTGCTTCTACTTCAGACAGCAGCTCTGACACCACAGCAGAATCTACCGATACTACCGATACAACAACAGAGGCTTCTTCGGACAGCGCAGCTGCTTCCGGCGATACCATCACCTTAGGCGTGATCGGACCGATGACCGGTTCCCTCGCAGTCTACGGCACACACGTATCCAACGGTGCAGAGCTCGCTGTAGAACAGATCAATGAAGCCGGCGGCATCAGCGTAGGCGGCAAAACCTACACACTGACGACGGAAAGCAAGGACGATCAGGGCGATTCCACCGAATGTCTGAACTCCATGAATGCTTTGATCTCGGATGGCATCCAGCTTGTCATCGGTTCCGCAACCTCTGGTTGTACATCCGCTATCACCTCCGTTGCAAACTCCGAGGGCGTGTGTCTGATCACTCCATCTGGAACAGCCGATTCCCTGACAACCGCTATGGACTATGTGTTCCGTACCTGTTTCAAGGATTCCTTCCAGGGGAAGCTTGCTGCACAGTATGCAAAAGATAACGGATACACCAAGGTCGGCATCGTTTACTGTTCTGCCGATACTTACTCCGCAGGACTGAGAGATGCGTTTACGGCAGCCTGCGGCGATCTTGGACTTGAGATCGTTGCAGAAGAATCTGTCGCATCGATGACCGAGGTGGATTATTCCAACCAGTTCAACAAGATGGTATCTGCTGGAGCAGAGCTTGTATTTACACCTTTCTACTATGATGTAATGGGTCCTTACCTGGTACCTCAGGCAAGACAGGCCGGCTTTGACGGCATCCTGCTCGGCGCCGACGGTGTCGACAACACAGAGACAACCATCCCGGATGGCGTTGATCTCTCCGTCTACAACAACGTTATGTTTGTAAACCACTACTCGACAGAGCTTGCTACCAGCGATGTATCTTCCAACTTCGTAGAGACTTACGAAGCAAAATACGGCGAGACACCGAACAACTTCGACGCACTCGGCTACGATGCCGTTCTGGTATATAAGGATGCGATCGAGGCAGCCGGCGGATTTACCGCAGCCGAAGTTCAGGCAGCCCTTGCCGACACAAGCAAGACCTATGAATGTGCGAGCGGTACATTCTCCTTCGATGAGACAGGTACTCCGATCAAGTCCGGTGTCCTGATGGGTTACAGCTATGACGAGGCTTCCGGAAGCGTTGTAAAGAACGCGATCCAGACACTGAGCGTCAACTAACCGAACATAGAACACCATAATATATTTACTCACCAAAGAGGGGGAGGTCTACAGACTTTCCCCTCTTTTTTTACGGAGGTATCCTATGAGTACATTTTTACAATTTCTGACAACGGGCCTTAGATTAGGCAGCGTGTACGCCCTGATCGCTCTGGGCTACACCATGGTATACGGAATCATCAAACTGATCAATTTCGCTCACGGCGACTTTATCATGGTCGGTGGCTACACCCTCTTTTTCACCATCCCTCTGATGATGAAGATCGGGCTCCCCGGCTGGTTAGCTGTCATTCTGGCAGTTATCATCTGCGCTGTGGTCGGAATGCTTGTAGAGCTTCTTGCTTATCGTCCTGTCCGGAAAAGAGGTAACAACTTAACCTCCCTGATCACGGCGATCGCAATGAGTTTCATTCTGGAGAATCTGGCACAGGCCATTCCCGCGATCGGCCCCGACCCCAGAGTTCCCTACATGCTTTTTAACAGAGATTTCAAGATCGGCAGCTTCGCCATCAGCGAGGCGACGATCATCACGATCGTTGTATCTGCACTGGTTATGATCGCCCTCTACTGGTTCACGCAGTCCACCAAGACCGGACGCGCCATGCGGTGTGTTTCTGAGGATAAACAGGCCGCAGTCCTGATGGGCATCAATGTAAATAAGGTCATCATCACCACCTTTGCCATTGGCGCCGGGCTTGCCGGTGTGGCAGCGCTGATGTACATATCACAGTACCCCAAGGTGACGACGACCATGGGCGCAACGCTCGGTATCTACGCCTTCGTTGCAGCCGTTCTCGGAGGAATCGGTTCCCTGCCCGGCGCCATGCTCGGTGGAATCATCATCGGCATTGTCCAGTCCGGAACGAGTACCTATATCAGCTCCTCCATGTCTGACACCTTTGTTTACCTGATCTTAATCCTTGTGTTAATGATCAAACCAGCCGGAATCCTCGGAAAGAATGTAGGTGAAAAAGTATGAGAAAAGAAAAAACTGCTCTTCGCTATCTGATCAATACGATCGCCCTTGCTGTTCTGATGGCAGTTGCGGTCATGCTGAGTTTTCAAAATAACGATACTATGAAGCTGAAGGTCGCTCCCGCCGTATGGCAGTGCTGCTACCTGATCATCATGGCAGCTTCCCTGAATCTGGTGCTTGGCTATCTGGGACAGCTTTCCCTCGGACACTGCGGCTTTATGGCTGCCGGTGCTTACACGGCGGCGCTTGTCTCCCTCGCCCTGCAAAGATCAGGCTTCTACACCGATAAAGGCAGCGCAGCCTTTGTCATCACGCTGATTGTCAGCATCCTTGCAGCCGGTATCCTTTCCGCGCTGATCGGACTGCTCGTCGGCATCCCCGCCCTGCGGCTAAAGGGCGACTATCTGGCGATCATCACGCTGGGTTTTGGTATGATCGTTGTCAACCTGATCAACAACATCCCCTTCTGCGGTCAGCAGGGGCTCTCCCAGGGAGCTGCCTCCTCTGCCTTATATGCAAACGGACTTGGCTTTTCCAACGATGAAAAGCAGAGCTTCATGTGGGTAGGCGTTCTGATCGTGATCCTGTGCATGACAATTATGATTATGTTCGTGCGCTCCAAATACGGCAGAGTGATCCGCGCGATCCGTGATAATGAGATCGCCGCATCCGCAACCGGAAACGACGTCAGCCACTACAAGATCCTGACCTTCGTTTTCTCCGCTTTCTTTGCCGGCGTGGCAGGCGCCCTGTACTCCTGCGCGAACGTATCCCTGGCTACCACCTCCTTCGCTTTCACCAACGGCTCCATCCTGAACTCCGTGTTCATCGTGGTAACCGTCGTTGTCGGAGGCATGGGCTCCATGACCGGATCCATCATCGCAGCCATCGGCATGTTCCTTCTGAACTATACGATCAAAAACGGCGCCTGGGTAAATTCCCTCCCCGGCTTTTTGAAAAACGTATTTACCTACCCGATGCTGGTATATTCCATCGCGCTGATCATCATTATCATGTTCCGCCCGAAAGGAATCATGGGCAGCAACGAATTTGCCCTGTGTGATATTCCCAAATATCCCGCACGGATCAAAGAATATTTCCACAAGAAATCTTCTGTAAAGGAGGATGAATGATATGGCAGATAGAAAACCCGTACTTCGCGCCGAGCATCTCGGCATCACCTTTGGCGGTCTGAGAGCCGTGCATGATTTTAACCTTGAAATATACGAAGGAGAACTGGTCGGACTGATCGGTCCCAACGGCGCCGGCAAGACCACCATCTTCAACCTGCTGACCGGTGTATATCTTCCCACCGAAGGCGCCTTTTTCCTCGGCGACGAACAGCTCAGCGGCAAAAAATCCTATCAGGTCGTACAGGCTGGCGTGGCAAGAACCTTCCAGAACATCCGTCTTTTCCATGATATGACGGTGCTGGAAAACGTACTCGTTGCCTTTACGAAGGATATCAAATACAGCATGCTCTCCTCCATCTTCCGTACCCCCGGGTACTGGAAAACAGAAAAAGAGCTGTACCAGAAAGCGCTGGATCTGCTCGCGATCTTCCACCTGGACGACAAGGCCGATTATCTGGCTGCCAGCCTTCCTTACGGCGAACAGCGAAAGCTGGAGATTGCCAGAGCGCTTGCAACCGATATGAAGATCCTTCTGCTGGACGAGCCCGCCGCCGGAATGAACCCTACCGAGACTGCCGATCTGCTCCGCTGCATCAAAGTCATCCGTGAACGCTTCGGCGTCGCCATTCTTCTGATCGAGCACGATATGAGTCTGGTCATGAATGTCTGTGAACGGATCCAGGTCATCAACTTCGGTGAAACCATCGCCGCCGGACTTCCGGACGAGATCGCCAATAACCCGGAAGTCATTGAAGCATATCTGGGAAAGTAGAAAGGGGTGTACGCTATGCTGGAAATCAACAATTTACATGTATCCTACGGTGCTATCAAGGCACTGAACGGCATCTCCCTCACGGTAAACGACGGAGAGCTTGTCACACTGATCGGAGCCAACGGCGCCGGCAAAACAACCACACTGCACACCATATCCGGTCTGCTCAAGGCGTCCTCCGGTTCTGTCACCTTAGATGGACATGACCTGCAGAAAATGCACGCACACGACATCATCACCCTCGGAATGGCACAGGTTCCCGAAGGCCGTCACGTATTCGCGCAGATGACCGTGCTGGAAAACCTGTATATGGGTGCTTACATTATGAACGATAAAAACAAGATCGAAGAAAATATCCAGTGGGTGTTCGATCATTTCCCCCGGTTAAAGGAACGTTCCAAGCAGCTTGCCGGAACACTCTCAGGAGGAGAACAGCAGATGCTCGCAACCGGGCGCGCCATTATGACCAACCCCAAGATCGTGCTGATGGATG
>OIZL01000513.1_pt1 | contig 28250 bp, 22 predicted proteins | sample 1588541 | NCBI WGS metagenome assembly OIZL01 (sample SAMN03283285) | human gut metagenome | biome: human-associated habitat; material: feces | host: Homo sapiens | place: Peru | collected 2012 | reverse complement strand
CGTCCGGTTCAGCGATGTGTGCCATCTGCTCGGCAGCGCCTGCATCGAGGTCTTTATGACCGAAAACGGCATACAGCGCAAAATGGTGTTTAGCGGCGACATCGGCAATCTCAACCAGCCCATCATCCGCAACGTGCCGGAAACGGTCGCGGAAGCGGACTACGTGATGATCGAATCGACGTACGGCGACCGGCTGCACGACCGGCACGTCCCGCCCGTGAAGCTGCTCGCGGAGTATATCCAGCGCACGCTCGACCGCGGCGGCAATGTCGTGATCCCGTCGTTTGCTGTCGGCAGAACGCAGGAAATGCTGTATTTTATCCGCGAGATCAAAAATTGCGGCCTTGTAACGGGGCATCCCGATTTCCCCGTTTACGTTGACAGTCCCCTCGCCATCGAGGCAACGAGCGTGTTTTTGCAGTGCGACTCGAGCTATGTTGACGAAGAAATGCAGGCCGTTATCCGCTCGGGCGAAAATCCCCTCTGCTTCCCCGGACTTCACCTTGCCGTGAGCCAGGAGGAATCCAAGGCGATAAACGAGGACAAAACGCCCAAGGTCATAATCTCCGCATCCGGCATGTGCGACGCAGGCCGCATACGCCACCACCTCAAGCACAATCTGTGGCGCCCGGAGTGCACGATCCTGTTCGTGGGCTATCAGGCGGTCGGAACGCTCGGACGGGCGATCGTGGAAGGCGCAGAGGAGGTGAAACTTTTCGGCGAACCGATCCGGATCCGTGCGCAGATCAAGCAGCTTGCGGGCATGAGCGGCCATGCAGATAAAAATGGTCTGATCCGCTGGGCGGAGGCTTTTAAGGAGAAGCCGAAGAAGCTGTTTGTGGTTCACGGCGAGGATACGGTCTGCAAGCTCTTTACGGAGTGTCTGAAGATTGAGCACGGGATCGACGCGTATGCGCCTTACAGCGGAACGAGGTACGATCTCATCCGTGAGGAGTTTATCTATGAGGCAGAGCCGGTTGTCCTCAAGAAGAAAGCAAAAGGTGTATCGGATGTATTTGCGAGACTGCTTGCCTGTGGACAGCGTCTTATTGCGGTCATCCATAAGAACGAGGGCGGAACAAACAAGGATCTGGCGAAGTTTGCAGATCAGGTCAATTCGCTCTGCGATAAGTGGGACGTCAAAAATTAACAGGGGCGTACCCGCGGCAATAAGATTTGCAGGCGCGTGGCGCGTGTGAAGCGGAGAAGAAAAGAACAGAAGGGTAAAGAATTACATGAGTGCAGCAGATCAGATTTTTATCAATATGTGCCGGGATATTCTGGAGAACGGGACCAGCACGGAAGGGGAGAAGGTAAGACCGCACTGGGCGGACGGAACCAGCGCCTACACGATCAAAAAGTTTGGCGTGGTCAACCGGTATGATCTGTCGAAGGAATTTCCGATCCTGACGCTCAGACGCACGGCGCTCAAGAGCGCTACGGACGAGATCCTCTGGATCTGGCAGCAGAAATCAAATAATATCCACGATCTGCACAGCCATATCTGGGATGAGTGGGCGGACGAGGACGGTTCGATCGGCAAGGCGTACGGCTACCAGCTCTCGGTGAAGCATCAGTACAAAGAGGGGATGATGGATCAGGTAGACCGTGTGATCTACGATCTGAAGAACAATCCGTTCAGCAGGCGGATCATGACGAATATTTATGTGCATCAGGATCTGCACGAGATGAATCTGTATCCCTGCGCATACAGCATGACTTTCAATGTGACGCAGAAGAAGGGGCATGAAAAGCTGACGCTGAACGCTATTTTGAACCAGCGTTCGCAGGATGTGCTGGCGGCAAACAACTGGAATGTGGTGCAGTACGCTGTGCTGGTGCATATGCTCGCGCAGGTGTGCGATATGGAGGTCGGTGAGCTGGTGCATGTGATCGCGGATGCGCACATCTATGACAGGCATGTGCCGATCATTCGGGAGCTGATCGAGAGACCGGCGTACGACGCGCCGACGTTCTGGCTGAATCCGGAGATCAGGGATTTCTATCAGTTCACAAGGAACGATGTGAAGGTGGAGAACTACGTGACCGGACCACAGGTGGAAAATATACCGATCGCTATCTGAGAGCAGGAAGCGACGACAGCAGAATATCGTGTGCGAAGGCATACGGGAAAATGAGGAACAGAGAATGAATTTAATCGTAGCCGTTGACAGAAATTGGGCGATCGGGTGCAAAAACAGTCTTTTGGTATCAATCCCGGCGGATCATAAATTTTTCCGTCAGGAAACGATCGGAAAAGTGGTTGTGTTGGGACGGAAGACATTGGAAACTTTTCCGCAGGGGCAGCCGCTGAACAATCGGACGAACATAATTATGTCAACCAACCCGAATTATCATGTGAAGGGCGCTATCGTTGTCCACAGCAAGGAAGAGCTGATGGAAGAGCTGAAAAAATATAAGAGCGAGGATATCTATATCATCGGTGGAGAGAGCGTTTACCGGATGATGCTTCCGGACTGTGATGTGGCGCATGTGACGAAGATCGACCACGCATATGAGGCGGACGCCTATTTTCCGAATCTGGATGAGATGGAAGAGTGGGAGATCACGGCGGACAGCGACGAGCAGACCTATTTTGATCTCGCATACGAGTTTGTGAAGTATGAGAGGAAGAAGGGCTGAGAGGCCTGACGACAGGGTGAGTATAAAAAGAGTAAGAGAGGAATACAGCAATGGCAGAGGACAGGAAACCGGATTTAGTAAGGGATGAATTGAAGGAAGCGGTTCTGGCAGCGAAGAAGGCGGAAGAGGCGAGAGATATCTTTCTTGCCAACATGTCCCACGAGCTGCGCACGCCGATTAATACCATGCTGGGATTAAACGAACTGATCATCCGGGAGAGCCAGGATGAGACGATCAAGGGGTACGCCATGGACATCAAGCAGGCGGGAAACATCCTGATGGCGATGGTGAGCGATATCCTGGATTTTTCAAAGCTGGAGGCAGGAAAGCTGGAGCTTGCAGACGGGATCTACGATATCAGCTCGCTTCTCAACGATCTGATCAACGGCGTTTCCCTTGGACTGCGGCGCAAGAAGCTGGATCTGGAGCTGGATGTGGCGGAGGATATTCCCTACAAGCTGCACGGAGATGAGATCCGCATCCGTCAGATCGTGAGCAACCTGCTCAGCAACGCCGTCAAGTTTACGGAGAAAGGAAAGATCACGCTGCGCGTGGGCTGGGAGGAAGCAGGCGGGGAGGAGATCCTTCTGAAGGTCGCGGTGCAGGATACCGGGATCGGGATCAAGGAGCAGGATATGCCCAAGCTGTTCGGCGCGTTCCAGCGGATGGATTCGATCACCCGGAGCAAGTCGGAGCGGACCGGACTGGGACTGGCGATCACGAACCGGCTGATCGTGCTGATGGGAGGAAAGCTGGAGGTTAAGAGCACCTTTGGAAAAGGCTCGACATTCTCCTTTGCGATCCGTCAGAAGATCATAGACCGGACACCGCTGGGCAATTTTGAGAAGCAGTACCGGGAGAGCCTGCACAGCCACGAAGATTACCATGAAAAGTTTATCGCGCCGCTCGGCAGGATCCTGATCGTGGACGACAATGCGATGAATCTGGCTGTGGCGCAGGGACTTCTCAAGGGAACCAGGCTGCAGGTGGATGTGGCGGCGAGCGGTGAGGAGTGTCTGGAGATGCTCAAGAGAAAGACCTATCACCTGATCTGTCTCGATCACATGATGCCTGTGATGGACGGCGTGCAGACGCTTCACGCGATCCGGGCGCTGGAGGGCAACCCTTCGGCGGATGTGCCGATCATCGCACTGACGGCGAACGCGGTAGCAGGGGCGCGGGAGTTCTATCTGAAAGAGGGCTTTCAGGATTATCTCACGAAGCCGATCGAGGCGGAAAAATTTGAAAATATGCTGATCGAATACCTGCCGGACAATGTCGTATATCTGCGCGCGTCGTTCGGTGAAGAGGAAGAAGACGGCAGCGTGGAGGATGAGATCGGTCTGGGACTGAAGGAAAGCAGACTGTACAAGATCGGATTTAACATCCGCCACGGACTGAAATATATGGGCGGCAACACGGCGTTGTATGAGAAGGTCCTGCGCGATTTCAACACCATCCTGCAGGAGAAGGAAGAGGAACTCAAGGAATTTCTGAAAAAGGGCGATATGCCGGGCTTCCGCATCATCGTACATTCCCTCAAGGGCAATGCGCGAAATCTGGGTGCCGACGATCTGGCGGACGAAGCCTTCGAGCTGGAGAAGCTGAGCAAGGCGGAGCGGCTGGAGGACGTTTCTGTCCGAGCACCGATCCTGTTTTCCATGATGACTGCGATGCGAAGTTCCCTGCAGGCATATCTGGAGGAAGAGGATCGCGAGAAAAAGAAGGAGACCGTGCCCGAGAACGTCGAAAAGATCACTATTTCAGAGGACGACTGGAAGAAGGGGCTGATGCAGCTCGCAGAGCGCCTGGACGACTTCGACGGGGACAGCGCGGAGACCAAGCTGGCAGAACTCAAGCGGTGTGAAAGACCGGAGGAGGATCGGAAGATGCTCCGGATGTGCGAAAAAGCGATCAAAGATTATGCCTACGATGTGGCGCTTGAGATCCTGCACACGGCAATGTAACAAGGCGTAACAGGCAGCCATAGAGTGTTCTCGGATACAACAAAAGGCGAGGCGGGAAGGAAATCCCGTCTTGACTTTTGCGGACAAAGGTATAAGATGATAATAACGTAAGCTGGAAGGCAGAAAGACGCGCGGGAAGACGCAGACGCGGCGAGAGTTTTCTCCAGCCTGCTGAAACTGACAGGAAAAGGAGTTGTAGAGAAAGATGGAAAAGAAGAATATCGACTGGGCAAATCTTGGATTCGGTTACCATGAGACAGACAAGAGATTTGTGGCGAACTACAAAAATGGAGCATGGGATGAGGGCGCGCTGATTTCGGATGCCAACATTACCATCAATGAATGTGCCGGTGTATTCCAGTATGCACAGACATGCTTCGAAGGTATGAAAGCGTACACAACCGAGGACGGTCATATTGTTACTTTCCGTCCGGATCTGAACGCACAGCGTATGGAGGATTCCTGTAAGAGACTGGAGATGCCGGTGTTCCCGCAGGATCGTTTCGTACAGGCTGTCAAGGATGTGGTAGCAGCCAATGAGGCATATGTTCCGCCGTACGGCTCTGGTGCAACCTTATATATCCGTCCGTATATGTTCGGAAGCTCTTCCGTAATCGGCGTAAAGCCGGCAGAGGAGTATCAGTTCCGTATCTTCTGTACGCCGGTAGGCCCGTACTTTAAGGGCGGCGTAAAGCCTCTTACTATCAAGGTAAGTGATTTTGACCGTGCGGCACCGCATGGAACAGGACACATCAAGGCTGGTCTGAACTATGCGATGAGCTTACATGCGATCGTGACCGCGCATGAGGAAGGCTATGACGAGAATATGTATCTCGATGCAGCGACAAGAACCAAGGTTGAGGAGACAGGCGGAGCAAACTTCCTGTTCGTGACCAAGGATAACAAGGTGGTAACGCCGAAGTCCGGCAGTATCCTTCCGTCGATTACCAGAAGATCGCTGATGGTTGTTGCAAAAGAGTACCTTGGACTTGAGGTAGAGGAGAGAGAGATTCCTTTTGAGGAGGTAAAAGATTTTGCAGAGTGCGGTCTGTGCGGAACGGCTGCGGTTATCTCCCCGGTAGGAAAGATCGTAGATCACGGCAAGGAGATCGCATTCCCGAGCGGTATGACCGAGATGGGACCGATCACCAAGAAGCTGTATGACACACTGACCGGAATCCAGATGGGACGTATCGAGGCTCCCGAAGGATGGCTGCAGATCATCAAATAGGTTAGAAGTAAAATAATGTGAGATAATAAGAGGGATTAGGTTGCGTTGCATCGTGCGGACAATTTAATCCCTTTTCAGATGGAAGGAAAATACCATGACGATAGAAGAGATTCGCAGGAAGTATCCCTACTTATATGAGACGCATCTGCACACCTCGGAGGCGAGCGCCTGTGCCAGAAATACCGGAGCCGAGATGGCAAGAGCCTGCAAGGAGTACGGCTATGCGGGAATCTTTGTGACAGACCACAACTGGGGAGGCAATACCGCAGTCGACCGTTCCCTGCCGTGGAAGGAATGGGTGGAACGGTTTTGCCTTGGCTTTGAACACGCCCGGGAAGAGGGAGAAAAGCTCGGACTGGACGTTTTTTTCGGGTATGAGGCGGGCTTTGATGCGACGGAATTTCTGACGTACGGCATCGACAAGGACTGGATGCTGGAACAACCGGAGCTGCGGGAAGCGCCTCTCGAGGTGCACAACCAGATGGTGCGGGAGGCAGGCGGACTCATTATGCACGCCCATCCTTACCGGGAAGAGTGGTATATCCCGGAGATCCGGCTTTTTCCGGAGTGTGTGGACGGCGTCGAGGGGATCAATGCGACACATTCCAATTCCCACAGCCAGTCGCACAATGATCCGGCGTTTGACGACCGCGCGGTGGCATACGCCAGAGAGCACGGACTTCCGATGAGCGCCGGATCGGATATGCACACGGTCAATCTTTTTGGCGGAGGGGTGGCGTTTCGCAGACGGCTGACCTCGGGACAGGACTATGTGCGGGCGATCAAGGGCGGAGAAGATTATGTACTCACCAACGGAGAAATCTGGTATGATAAGAACGGAAAGGTGATCGCGTCGCCGTGACAGGAGATGCGAAGGAAAGACAGGGAGAATACGGAATGCGACAGGCCAGAAAAAGAGAGAGAGGCATAACATACACAAAAAGGGCAGGGATCCTGCTTGCGGCAGCCCTGATGCTGGGCAGCCTGACGGCTTGCGGCGGATCAGACGGACAGAGTACGAAGGTCGTGCTGACGACCGGTTTTGAAAAGGGAGAGGTCTTCCGGATCGAGTCGGTGTCCTGCAAGCTGCCGGAGATCATGGTGTATCTCACCAACATCCAGGATCGTTACGAGAGCGTGTACGGTCCGGAAATCTGGAGCGCCAATGCGGAAGGCGTGACGCTGGAGGACAACGTCAAGGACATTGCGCTGGCGCAGATCGCGCAGATCAAGACCATGAGCCTGATGGCGAGACAGTATGAGGTGGATCTGACCAAGGAAGAGCAGACCAGGGTAAAAGAGGCGGCAAAGACCTACTTTGATTCGCTCAGTACAGTGGAAAAAGAAAAGCTGGATGTGACGCAGAAGACGATCGAGGAGCTCTATCAGGAGTTTGCGCTGGCACAGAAGGTCTATGAACATACGATCAAGGACATCAATCCTGAGATCAGCGACGATGAGGCGCGGACGATCACCGTGCAGCATATTCTGATCAAAACCTACGCCATGGACGGAACCGGACAGAAGATCGAGTACAGCACCAGCGCAAAGCATAAGGCGTATCTGGAGGCGAGCGAGATCCTTGCGATGGCGAGAGAGGGCGAGGACTTTGACGAGCTCATCCGCAGATACAGCGAGGACAGTCAGGCGACCTATTCCTTCGGCAAGGGCGAGATGGATCCGGCTTTTGAGAAGGCGGCTTTTGACCTGGGAAAGGATGAGATCAGCGATGTGGTGGAGACGCAGTATGGCTACCATATCATCAAATGCCTAAACACGTTCGACAAAGAGGAGACGGATGCCAACAAGGTGAAGATCGTGGAGCAGCGCCGGAAGGAAGCCTTCGGTCAGGAGTATGACGCCTTTGTGGCGGGGCTGACCAGAAACCTGAATGAGGAACTCTGGAATAATGTCGCCTTTATCCATGATGAAAATGTGACAACGCAGAGTTTCTTTGAGGTATACAATCAGTATTTTGGAGAATAGAACCGGTTTATAAAATTTTAATAATTCTGGAAATGTCCATTATTTCAAGGAAAACAGGGATTTGTTAGCACTCATACTGAATGAGTGCTAATTTTTTCTTGACTTCTTTTTTCAGAGGGATTACACTGATTTTTAGAAGGTTTGGAGAGTCTGAACTTCGATTGAAACGAATAAAAATAAAATTGCTGATTTGCAGATATAAGAAAGGAATGTGATAGTATGGCAGCAAAACATGGCAGTTTGTCGATCAACAGCGACAATATTTTTCCGATCATCAAAAAGTGGTTGTACTCGGATCATGACATCTTTTTCCGGGAGCTGATCTCGAATGGGTGCGATGCGATCACCAAGCTGAAGAAGCTGGATATGATGGGCGAGTATACCTTGCCGGACGACTACAAGGCAAAGATCCAGGTGATCGTCAATCCGGAGAAAAAGACGCTGAAGTTTATCGATAACGGTATCGGAATGACGGAGGACGAGGTCGAGGAGTACATCAACCAGATCGCCTTTTCCGGGGCAACCGATTTCTTTGAAAAATATAAGGATAAGACCAACGAGGATCAGATCATAGGTCATTTCGGACTGGGCTTTTACTCTGCTTTTATGGTAGCGGACGAGGTACATATCGATACCCTGTCCTACAAAGAGGGAGCAAAGCCGGTACACTGGGAATGTGACGGCGGCACCGAGTTCGATATGGAGGAAGGCAGCCGCACCGAGGTCGGAACCGAGATCACGCTGTTTATCAACGAGGATTGTCTGGAGTTCTGCAATGAGTACAAGGCGAGAGAGGTCATCAAGAAGTACTGTTCCTTCATGCCGACCGAGATCTATCTGTCCAAGGCTGACACGACCGAGACGCAGATCATCAAAGCAGACGAGAAGCTGGATACCGATGAGGTCGTAGAGGAGATCAAGAAGGAAAAAGAAGAGGACGAGCAGAAGCTGAAGATCAGGAAACGTCCGGAGCTTCTGAACGAGACACAGCCTTTGTGGACAAAGCATCCGAACGAGTGTACCAGAGAGGAGTATCTGGAGTTTTACCGCAAGGTATTCCAGGATTACAAGGAGCCGCTGTTCTGGATCCATCTGAACATGGATTATCCTTTCAATATGAAGGGAATCCTGTATTTCCCGAAGATCAATATGGAGTATGAGTCCATTGAAGGAACGATCAAGCTCTACAACAATCAGGTATTTATCGCGGACAATATCAAGGAAGTGATCCCGGAATTCCTGCTGCTCTTAAAGGGTGTGATCGACTGTCCGGATCTGCCGCTGAACGTATCGCGTAGCGCGCTTCAGAACGACGGATTTGTGAAGAAGATCAGCGAATATATCACCAAGAAGGTAGCAGACAAGCTCTCCGGCATGTGCAAGACGGAGAAGGAGGAGTATCAGAAATACTGGGACGATATCAGCCCGTTCATCAAGTTCGGCTGTCTGAAGGATGACAAGTTCTGCGAAAAGATGACAGACTATATCCTCTTCAAGAATCTGGAGGGTGAATATATGACGCTGCCGGAGTGTCTGGAAGTCAACAAGGTAGACCCGGACGAGGCAGAGAACGCGACCGACGAGAATGGAGAGAAGGTTGAGGCAGAGGTTGTAGAGGAAGATAAGATCGATGCGGACGCCGAAGAAGGAAGCGAAGAAGAAAAGAAAGAGAAAGTCATCTACTATGTGACGGATGAGAAGCAGCAGAGCCAGTACATCAATATGTTCAAGGCGGCAAAGATGGATGCGGTCATCCTGAACCACAATATCGACCAGCCGTTTGTTTCGCAGCTTGAGGCGAAGAACGAAGGGATCAAGTTCCAGAGGATCGACGCCGATCTGACGGACGTCTTTAAGTCCAAGACCTCCAAGAAGGCAGAGAAAGAGATGGAGGAACAGGCAGAGGCGATCTCCAAGCTGATGCAGAAGGCACTCAAGAAGGATTCGATCAAGGTGAAGATCGAGAAGCTCAAGAACAAGAAGATCTCCTCCATGATCACGCTGTCCGAGGAATCCCGCAGGATGCAGGATATGATGAAGATGTACTCCATGCAGGGTATGGGCGGTATGGATATGGGTATGTTCGGCAAAGAGGGCGAGACGCTCGTGTTGAATGCGAACCATCCGCTGGTACAGTATGTCGTTGAGCATCAGGACGGCGACAACGTGAAGATGATCTGCGAGCAGCTCTACGATCTGGCGCTGTTGCAGCAGGGACCGCTTGAGCCGGAGGCTATGACAAAGTTTGTGGCAAGAAGCAATGATATTATGATGCTGCTGACGAATTAAAAAAAGAGAAATTTCAGATAAGAAGAGAGAAAGGGCTGCCGCACAGATGTGCGGCAGTCCCCTTTTGTCTATGTTATGGTATATATTATGTTACCGCATTGCACGCTTGATCGACTGCTGGAAGACCATCTGGGAGAGCTTCTGGCGGTAGAAAAGCGCAGAGATCAGATAGGAAACGCCCGCGCCCCCAAGCACCAACACATAGGAGATCACGATGGTCAGCGGCAGGCTGTTGCAGACGCCGGTCATAAAGGACAGGGTGCTGGATACAAAACTGAACGGTACCACTGCGATGAACAAAAGGATTGTCGCAAGAACAATATGTTTGTAGCAGAACCCGAAATAGCACTGTGTCAAAAACAGAAGGGCGCTGAGTTGTAAGAGGTACTGCGTCTGCATGATGAAGCTGTCGGCAGCGCTCTGACCGTTTACGCCTGTGTAGATAAAGCTGACATGCAGAAAGACAACGATCGTAAAGGCGATCAGCATAAGCGGTACCACGACCAAATAGGGAAAAACAAGCTGAACCTTCCGCTTGTACCCGGAGGACTGGATCAGCGTGGAAACGTCCAGCGAGATGATAAGCTGAAAGATCATAAAGACGGAGAGAACGATATAGAATCCGCCCACATAGGTTTCACCCTTGGAGAAAAAGTCGACGACAATCCCGATAACGCCAAACAACAGTCCCATAGAGACTTCCAACTTGTAGGACAGACCGTACCGGATCAGTTTAAAGGCTAATTTAAAATCTTGTATCATAATAATCCTCTTTTCTAATATGGTTGAATGGTTAATTGTAAAAACTGTGGTCATAGCGGTATAGAACGTGCTTTACCGTGCCCCATGTGACCGCGACGCCCAGCAGGGCAAACAGGACTGTGAGCAGGCAAAGCCCCCGCGCGCCATACGTGTCGTTGTTCTGGCAGATGAAAAGGAGCAGCAGCTCCAGAGCCAGCGTAAGGACGTAGGATGCCAGCGAATAGGGAATGAGCGACCCCAGGTATCGCAGCCCGTTCAAAAACAGTGTCTCTGCGGTGTAGATGAGGGCAACGCTCATAGCGGCATACCAAAGATAGATGGTGACGGCTTCCGGTTCTACATATGAAAAGGAAAGCGCCGTCACAAGCACCCCCAGGACGACGATCCCAGCAAGCCGGCGGAGCTGATCCAGAAGGACGCCCCTGCGCAGCAGTACCCGGCCGGAAGGCGATAGCTTCAAGATCCCGTAATTCGTCTGCCGCGAGGTGATCCCGTTAAAAATATAGAAATCAAACAGAAAATCCGGGATCAGGAAGGTCGCCGCCAAAAAGCAAAGGTTGACTGCGCCGTAGATATTTCCCAACACACGCTGCAGAAGCACGGCAAGAATTATAGCGACCGGTATCAGAAGCCTGACGACGAATGGATAAAAGGTTTTGTAAGTTTTCATCATGTTTTTCATAAGACACTCCATTCCTGCCTCTTAGCGAAGGACCGTATTGTTTTTCATAACAGCGATGGCAATCTGGGAGAGGGAAGGACATTCCGTGGAGATGTCAAGGCCTGCCAGCTCGTCAAGGCGCTCTGCCAGACAAAGTCCTTCAAAACCGTAGTTGTTGGAAGAGAAGCTGTACAGTACCTTCCGGGCGGCTTCCGCATCCTTGCTCTCTCCCTTTATGACGATGTATTTTTCTTTGAGATCTTCGACGAAGCCCTGTTCCACGATCTCTCCGTGCTCGATAATGATGGCGTAGTCCGTGACGGCCTCCATATCCGCAATATTGTGTGTGGAAAAGATCACAGACCGCTCGCCCTCCGCCGAAGCAAGGTAGCTGCGGATGATGTCGCAGAGCTTGTCGCGCATCAGCGGGTCGAGAGGGGAGGCGGGTTCGTCCAGGATCAGAAGGTCCGTCTGTCTGGAAAGAACGCCCGCGAGCATCAGCTTGGTGCGGTTGCCGTCGGAAAGGGAGCTCACCTTTTTGTTCTGCTCAAAGGCGGTGTCCTTCGTGATGGCAAGCTCGCTGCAAAGCTCGTCGTAGCGGCTGCCGTCGAAGTCTGCAAAGAGCAGCTCCTGAACCTCTCTTGCCTGCTTCAGCGTCCACTGTGGCAGGTAGTACAATCCGGTTCCGGTGTAGCCGATACGTTCCTTGACCGCAGGATTCTTTTCCAGCTCGGTGTTTGAATATTTTCCAAAATAGGTAAAAGATCCTTTGTAGTCCAGCTTGATGCCGACCATCATATCGATCAGCGTCGTTTTTCCGGCTCCGTTCTCACCGATCAGAGCGGTGGAAAAACCCTTGGGGATCTCAAGATCCGGTATATTCAGGTTAAAGTCCTTATATTTCTTGTTCAGATCTCTTCCCGAGATCACGCTTTCATAATTCATTTCTAATTCCTCCGTAGATTGAGATAGTTATTCGCTTTCCTCGTCCAGCGTCAAAAGGGTTTGCAGGGTTTCCATCAACGCTTCCTTGCTGAGCCCGGCGATCCTGGCCGACTGGATGGCGAGCAGAAGGGCGTCCTCCACTTTTCGCAGATGCTGTTCGACCAGCATGTCCGAGTCCTGGGCGTTGACATAGTAGCCTTTTCCCTGAACGGCGGTCACCAGCCCCTCCTCGGCAAGCTGTTCATATGCCTTCATGGTTGTGATGACGCTGATCTTGAGCTCCTTGGCAAGTCCGCGGATGGACGGCAGATAGTCGCCCTGTGCGTATTTTCCTGCCAGGATGTCCGCCCGGAAGCTCTCAGCGATCTGCTGGTAGATGGGAACTCCGGAATTTTGCAGTATTTTCATGGTTGATCCTCATTTCTTTGCGCGCGCCCCGCTGTTCCTGTTTCCGAAAAGACGGAATGCAGGAACAACAGGAATTAACTGTTTATATGTTATATATACACCCATAACATATGCGTGTCAACACCTTTTTATAACGGATCAGAGATTTTTTCTGTATCTGCCAGCCGGTTTTCTGCGCAAAGCCGTAAAAAGGCTTACGTGCCGGGCTCGGAGATGCGGCTGACGCCGACGAAGATCTCGGAAATTTCATACCAGGTGGGATAGTCGACGATACCCGTCTGCCCCAGGTTAAAGATGCGCTGAAAGGTGCGGACGGCATTTGCGGTGGAAGAGCCGTAGATTCCGTCTGCCGTGATCTTTGGGATAGCGGGGTAGTTCTGGGCGATCCGGTTAAGCTGCTGCTGGATCTGCAAAACCTTCTGCCCGGACGCGCCGATGCCGAGATTGTAGCCGGGCCAGGACGACGGAACGCCGGAGACGGCTACGGCTGTGTTGATATACATATCGCTTCCATAGTAATAGCGGATGATCTCGATCGCAGAGTAGCCTTCGTCGCCGAGATACTTTGATCCCCACTGGCTCAGCCCGCTGCAGGTGGTCGTGCGGCCGTCGCAGTAGGAGGTGAAAATAGGCTGTCTGACGCCGGGACGCGAGAGATAGTTTGCAAAGATGGTGTCCACCAGGCGGTCGATGTTGGTGTAGATATTCCGGCCGCGGATCCATTTCTGGTCGTAGGCGGTGGAGGAGGTGATCGTGAAGTTGTAGCCCTGGTTCCGATACCACTCCGTATATACCCTGTTCAGCGTAAAGGACATGATCGCAAGCGTGTTGGCATAGATCGTGCTTTCCGGCCAGGTCGCGTAGATTTCGGAGGAGACGACATTTTTGATATAGTCACGGTATTTGACATAGTAGTTCGGGGCAGAAGAATCCGAGGGGACGCCGTCGTGGACGATGATGTACTCCGGGATGACCACGCGGCTCAGAACGATTTCTCCTGTCTCATCCATCGGCTTGATCTCATCCTCCGGTATCTTGGGGGGATAGTCGCCGTATAGGGTGTGATCCGGGATGGAGATCCGTTCCAGATCCTCGGTGGTCGTTTCGGATGGAGTCATGCGGATCTGCTGGATGGCGGTCACGTCGGGGAGAACCTCCACGCCGGAGACGATGACCGGCTCATAACCGGGGGCAGTGACCGATACGGTGTACTCAGCGTACGGCATGGGAGAATCCGGCGTCAGACTGTACTGGAGCGGCGGCGCCTCAAGGCTGACCGTTTCCGTCTGACCGGAGGAGTCGGTGGTGAGAGTTTCCACCATACTGTCCGGCTCTCCGGTAAAGGAAATCCGGATGGTTGCGCCCGGGATGGGGATCAGTCCGATGCTCGCCGTTACATCGATCTGTAACCGGCCGGTGGAAGCGCCGGTCTGGGCAGGAGAGACGGCAGGCTGGGAAGAAACCGGCGCGCTGTCCGCAGCGGGCTCTGGCGATTGCTCCGGTGTGGGAGCGGCCGCCGGCTGTGTCTGGGAAGCAGGCTCCGGGTTTGTTTCAAAAGTGGGAACCGAAGGCGTTTCGGTGCTTTTCAAATGCGGCTTTTCCATAAAGCTACCTCGTTGGATATTCTTTTATCGCAACGGCTCAGAGCCACGCGGTTCTGAAACGTCACTTTTGTTTATACTATGCAGGATGAAACAAAATGCGAATTATGATATAATGAGCCTCAGAGAAAACCAAGCGCCACTGAAAGTGGCATTTGGTTTTCTGGGCTCATTAACGAACGAATATCCTGCGTCAGCAGGATAAAGAGCGCGAAGCGCGGGTTCTCGAGTGAATCAGCAGAAACAGAGCAGCAAGCGCCAAAAGGAGAACGAAACATGGGACACCTTTATTTTGTGAGACACGGTCAGTCGAGATGGAATGTAGAAAATAAGATCTGCGGGGCAACGGATATCGAACTGACCCCGGAAGGCCACCGTCAGGCGATCGAGACAGGTGAGAAGATTTTGGAGGAAGGGATTCAGTTTGATGAGATCCTGTGCTCCCCGTTAAAGCGCGCACATGACACGGCGCTGCACATCTCGGAGATGACCAAGATCCCATGTCGGATTGAGGAGCGGCTGATCGAGCAGAACTTTGGAAGATATGAGGGAAGGGCGCGAAACGACGCCGAGTTTCAGAAGGCGAAAAGCTGCTTTACAGACAGTTATCAGGGCGGCGAGTCCATGATGAAAATGGCGCAGCGGATCTACAACCTTTTGGACGACCTGCGGGAGGAATCCGGGGAAAAGACGTATCTCCTTGTGGCGCACAACGGCATTGCGAGGGTAGTCAAGTCGTATTTTGAGGATATGACGAACGAAGCGTACGCCGCGTTCGGGATCGACAACTGCGAGATCCTCCGGTTCGACTTTTAGGTTGCGTGCAGCGTCTGGAAAATGCTATACTAAAATGTAGGATATTTATGAGAGACAGCAAAACGTCTGCCGTGTGTGCAGGCGGAGAAATAAAAATGGAGTGGGTGCTCGCGTAGTGAAGGATTTGCATGTGGTTGACGAAATTTTAGATGGAAATTTTCAGGCTGACAGAAGACTTTTGGACTTCTCGGTTCCCAAGGTGGAGCTTTCCGTCTACGCCGATACGGAGGTGGAGGGTACCTTTGTCATTTATGGACCGGTCGGCAAGGTGACGGAGGGAAGAGTTCTGTCGACGGATATGCGCATGGAATGTGTCACCAGAGAATTTGGGGGAAGCGAGGACCAGATCCTATACCGCTTCCGCTCGGCAGGCATGCAGCCGGGAGAAGAACTGACGGGAGCCTTCCATATCATTTCCAGTCAGGGGGAGTATATGCTTCCCTACAGCGTTACGGTCATTTCTGAGGTATTGACATCAAGTTTTGGCAGCATCAAGAATCTTTTCCACTTTACTAATCTTGCGAAGAGCAACTGGGATGAGGCAGTCAAAATGTTCTATTCCCCGGAGTTTTACCGGATTTTCGAGGGAAACGACAGGCAGTATCTGGCGGCGTATAAGGGACTGTGCGCAGTGCCGGGCAACGAGCACAACGTGGAGGAGTTTTTGCTGCTCATCAATAAAAAGAAAGCGGTCGAGTACATCCCGGAGGAGACGCAGATCAAGATAGAGGACCCGCTGGAGGGGAGCCGGTATGCGTTGGTGCTCCATCGCAACGGCTGGGGATATACGCACCTTCTTGTGGAAACCGAGGGTGATTTTCTGCACACGGAGACGCAGCAGATCACCGGGGACGACTTTCTTGGGAACATTTACAGGCTATACTATTATATCGATATGGAAAAGCTCCATGCGGGAAACAATTACGGCATGATCCGTATCTGCCAGAACGAGATCCGGATGGAGATCCCGGTCACGGTGGTAAGGCGCGTGGGAAGCCGCAGGACTATGGGGATGCACCGGGAGATGCGTCAGCTCACCGTGTCCCTTATGGAGTATTATCAGGCATACCGGCTGAAAAAGATCAGTCCGGTCACCTGGCGGACGGAGACGGACAAGCTGCTTGGCAGGATGCTTGAGATCGACGACAAGGATCTGCAGGTAAAGCTGTTCCAGGCACAGCTTCTCCTGACGGAGGAGCGCTACAATGAAGCGAAGTGGATGATCGAAAAGCAGGAGGCAAAGGCGTTTGAGAGCCAGACAACGGATCCGGCGCTGTGGTGCTACTATCTTTATCTCACGACGCTTTACAGCAAGGATGAGAGTTACATCGACGATGTGACCGGCATGATAGAGGGAATCTACACGCGGAACCGGGGCAACTGGAGAATCGCATGGCTGCTCATGTATCTTTCCGAGGAGTATCTGAAAAGCCCGACCCGGAAATGGGGACTTTTGGAGGAGCTGTTCCGGCATCACTGCACTTCGCCGGTCATCTATCTGGAAGCGTGGCATATGCTGTGCCAGAATCCGGCGATGCTGCGGAGTCTCGGAGAGTTTGAGTTACAGATCCTGACCTACGCACAGAAGCAGGATCTGTTGCAGCCGGAGATCGTTCTGCAGCTTGTCTACCTTGCCCAGAAGACAAAGACCTATTCGGAGACACTTTTCCGGCTGCTGACCGGCTGTTACGAAAAGATGCCGCAGGATGACGTCCTTCATGCCATCTGTGCGCTTCTGATCAAGGGGGACAGGCGCGGGGGCAGGTATTTCCACTGGTATCAGATGAGCGTGGACATCAATCTGCGCATTACCCGGCTGTATGAATACTATATGCTTTCCATGCCGGAGGACTATGCGGGCGAGCTGCCGAAGATCATCCTTATGTATTTTTCCTATCAGAGCGATCTGCCGTATGACCGGACGGCCTTTCTGTATGCCTATGTACATAGAAACCGCGAACAGTTTCCAGAGATCTACGTCTCCTACGCACCGGCGATCGAGCACTTTGTGATGGAACAGATGCGCAGCGGCAGGATCAATCAGGATCTTGCCTACCTTTACCGCCATGTGGTCAGCCTTCCCATGATCGACGAGGAGAACGCGAACCATCTGGTCAGACTGCTTTTCATGCAGGAGGTGACGATTCCTTCGACGGACATCAAGGAGGTGATCGCCGTCTACCCGTTTGGCAAGGGGCAGGCGGTCTATCCGGTGGTGGGCGGAAAAGCGCAGGTGCCGGTCTATGCTTCAGAGTGCCGTCTGCTGCTGGGCGACGGACAGGGAAACCGCTATGCGGTCAGCATTCCGTGGGAACAGAAGCAGCTTATGAAACCGGCTAAGCTGGCGTTGATGATCGGAACATTTGTCAGGGAAAACCTGGGCTATGAGATCTACCTGTGCTATGAATACCAGAATACGCTCTCGGTGCACGAGGAGAATGTGGATCTTTTCGTCTACCTTGCGCAGAATGAGTGGCTGGAGGAGCGGGAGCGCAGACACATCCGCAGACTGCTTCTGCGTTTCTTCTATGAAAAAGACCGGATGCGGGAACTGGACGAATACCTGCTGAGTCTGAAGCCGTCGATGATCGAGAGGGCACACCGGAAAGAGGTGGTGCAGTATCTCGTCCTGCGCGGTCTCTACCCGGAGGCTCTTGCCTGGGTGCGGGAGTATGGACCGGACGGCGTGGACGCCAAGACGCTGGCAAGGCTGTGCAGCAACCTTTTGCAGCAGGAGGAGATCGGCGAGGATCCGGTGATGACAGGGCTTCTGTATCATGTGATGCAGAGGGGAAAATACGACGAATATATTCTGAAATATCTGGTCAGCTATTATGAGGGCGGCATGAAGGAACTCAGGGATATCTGGACGGCGGCAGAGTCGTACGGACTGGATACCTACGGTCTGAGCGAGAGGATGTTGCTGCAGATGCTGTATACCGGAGCTTACATAAGCGAGAGGGCGGAGATCCTTGCGTCCTATGAAAAGGGCGGAGGAGAGGAACGCCTGATCAGCGCCGTTCTGGCGCAGAGCTGCTATGATTATGCCGTGAAGGGAAAACTGACGGAGGAGACGGTGTTCGCCGGCGTCGCCCGGATGAAAAAGAGACAGGAGAGCGTGCCGCTCGCGTGTGAGATCGCCTATTTACAATACTATGCGGAGAACAAGGCGGAGCGGACAGAGGAAACCGACCAGATATGCCGGGATTTTCTGGAGAAGCTCCTGGAGGCGGGGATCGTCCTGCCACTCTATCAGGACTACGCGGGATTTTTGCCGCAGATGGAAGAATATCTGGACAAGACGATCCTGGAATACCGCGTCAGTCCCGGAAGCAAGGCAGTCATTCATTACGTGATCCACGGAGACGGAAACGGAGAGCGGCAATACTGTAAGGAAGAGATGCGCAATATGTACGCCGGGATCTGCGTAAAAGAGTTTACGCTGTTTTTCGGAGAACGCCTGCAATACTACATCACCGAAGGGGAAGACGGGAAGGAGCAGCTCACGAAGAGCAGTACCATCAACAAGAGCGATATGGGGCAGGAGAGCGCAGAGGGAAGGTATTCCGTGCTGAACGATATTATGGTCGGAAAGACGCTTCAGGACTACAATACTGTGGACAGTCTGCTGCATGAGTATTACAGACAGGATTTTATGACCGGCAAGGTATTTAAACCCCGTTAGGGCGGGCAGGGAGATGAGAGGCTATGTTCCTGGAACGAAAGGAAGAAGGAGAACTGCATAAAGAAAGTATTCTGGTGGGCTACGATCTGGGGGAGGATTATTCCCAGATCAGCTATGGAACCTACGGGAGCGAAGAGGTAGAGACGATCGCGACGGTGGCGGGAACCAAGCAGTTCAGCATCCCGACTGTGTTATGTAAACGTAAGGGCGTCAACCAGTGGTTTTACGGCAAGGACGCGGTAAAGAATTTTGATCAGGAGGATATGATCCCCATTGAAGGGCTGCTCGCGCTGGCGAGAAAAGGGGAGAAGGTCGAGCTTGACGGAGAAGAGTTCGACCCGGCGGCGCTTCTGACGCTGTTTATGAAAAGAAGCCTTTCCCTGCTGAACTTTATCACGGCGATCGAGAACATCGGAGCCATCATGTTCACGGTGGATGAACTGGACGACAGCATGGTGGAGGTGCTTGCCAAGGCGGCGGTGAATCTGAATCTCAAGACCTCCAAGATCTATTTTCAGAGCCACACGGAGAGCTTCTACTATTATATGCTTCACCAGCAGCCTGAGCTGTGGGGATATCAGGTGCTTGCCTGCGAGCATGACGGCAGGCGGCTCAAGACGTACCGGATGGAGTGCAACAAAAGGACGACACCCATCGTGGTGCTGATCGAGGAGCAGAGGTATGATTCGCTGCCGATCCCCGATGAAAACGAGGATGAGGTGATCCGGGCGGACGCCTGTAAGACTGCGGATGAGCGTTTTCTGGATATCCTGCAAAGACAGTGCGAGGGCAGGATCGTGTCCTCGGCGTATCTGCTCGGAGACGGATTCCGCACCGGATGGGACGAAAAGTCGCTGCAGTTCCTCTGTCGTGGACGGAGGGTATTTCAGGGAAATAACCTGTTCAGCCGGGGGGCGTGCTACGCGCTGCGCGATAAGTTTGAACCCGGTGAAAATGCGAGAACGCATGTCTATCTGGGAAAGGACAAGCTCAAATCCAATGTGGGCATGTATGTATATAAAAGAGGAGAACAGTCGTATCTGGCGCTTCTGGACGCGGGAGAAAACTGGTATGAGATCCGCAAGGAATGTGAATTTCTTCTGGAGGGTGAAAAGGAGATCGATCTGGTGATCACGCCGCTGAACGGAAAGAATCAGGAAGTGAGAAAGCTCCCGTTTGGAAACGGGGCGGCGGGGGAGGCACCCTTTACCAGATACCACATGGAGATGTCGATGGTGTCGCCGGAAAAGGTGCGGATGAGCCTGACAGAGCTTGGGTTCGGGGATCTGTTTCCGGGAACCGGGCAGTCGTGGGAAGAGATCATAGAGGTGTCATAGATGAGTCGGTTGATCATGGGGACCGGAAACTGTGCTACGGAGCCGTATCTGGTCGAAAAATTATATGTGAATATTTATTCGGTGGAGGAACTTTGTTATCTGCTGGTCCAGAATGCAGAGCTTCTCGATCAGGACGTCATGGACAAGAAGCTGGTGCAGTGGCTTGACAAACAGTGCGGGCTGGATCAGCTTGCGCACACGCTCTACGCCATGCTGAACCAGAAGGTGTCGGCATCTGCCTTCGCGGGGACGATACTGTCTTATGTAAACCTCTATCCCCATACGGTCGTGGAGCAGACGGAGGCGGTGATCCGCGCCAACGAAGGGCTGAGTCCCTGGGAGAGAAGGAAGGCAAAGGCGGACTTCCTGCTGACGAGCCGGCGGTATTTCAGCGCACTGAGTCAGTATCATGCGCTGCTCGCGGAGCTGCCGGAGGAGGAGCGCGCGCTGAAGGCGAAGATCTATCACAATATGGGCTGCGCCTGCGGGCAGATGTTCCTTTACAGCCAGGCGGCAGAGTGGTTTGACAAGGCGTACCGGCTGGACGGGGCGCAGGAGAGCTTACAGCAGTATCTTGCGGCGATAAGGCTTCACGATTCCGACAAGGAATACGTCGCCTTTGTGGCGGAGCACCCGGAGTTCCATGACGCATCGCTGCGGGTGGAGCGGATGATGGAGCAGAGCTACGGACAGTTTGAGGGGACGGATGAGAACCGGATGCTTTTTACCCTTCAAATCTGTAAAGAGGAGGGCTCCGGTAACGGAAACAACGTGGCGTACTATGACGAGATAGAAAAGCTGACGGTCAGGCTGAAAGAACAGTATCGGGAGTTTACGTCCTGATGCAGAAATGAGGAAAAATATGGGCTGGTTTAAAAATCTGTTGACGAGATTCCGCGGAGAGGAAGAAGAGGATTACGAGGAAGAGAGCTGGGAGCAGCAGGAGGAAGAGGCGAAGGTCGACTACGACAACAAGGAGCAGCGAAACGACTATGTAAAAAGCTGTCTGGAGCGGATGGCGGACGCTGCCAAGGAACTGGAAAACCTGAATTTTGAGTACGATATGGTGACTTCCTATCTCAAGGATATGGAGGAGATCGAGGCCCTCCCGCCGGAGGAGATGGCGCAGCTTCAGGACTGTGCCAAGCGTGTCGCTCTTTTGCAGGACAGCAAGGCGGACTTTGTCGGCAGGCCAAGGCGGATGAGCGATGAAAAATATCAGCAGATGGAACGGCTGACCGGTCAGGTGGAGGAAGGCCTGGAAAAGCTCGGGGAGGCGGAGAACTACCAGAACCTGATCAAGCAGGACCTGAACCGTCTGGATGGCGAGAAGCACGCCTACTATTACCGCAAGAATGAGCTGATGGGAGTTATCAGCGACACCCGCGGCATGGCGGTCATCTGCGTGGTGGCGCTGGGACTGTGTATCGCGCTTCTGATGCTGCTGCAATTCTTTATGGACATGGATACCCAGATCGGCTATCTGCTCACGGCGGCGGTCGCGGCGGTCGCGGTCACGGTCATCTATGTGAAGCATACGGATGCCAAGCGGGAACTGCGGCGGGTGGAGAACGGTATCAACCGGATCATCCTTTTGCAGAACAAGGTTAAGATACGTTATGTAAACAATACGAATCTGCTCGACTACCTTTATCTGAAATACGGCGTAAAGAGCCGGCAGGAGTTGGAGACGCTGTGGAACGACTATAAGCTGGAGAAGGACGAGCGGGAGAAGATTCGGAGAGCGGAGATCGATCTGGACTATACGCAGCAGGAGCTTCTCGGAATGCTGAAATGCTATCAGATCAAGGATCCGGCGATCTGGCTGCACCAGACGGAAGCGATCCTCGACCACAAAGAGATGGTGGAGATCCGGCACAATCTGATCATCCGCAGGCAGTCTTTGCGGCGGCGGATGGATTACAACAAAGAGGTGGTGGCAGGCACATCCGAGAAGGAGATCAAGCAGCTTGTCGAAAAGTATCCCCGCTATGCAAGAGAGGTCATGGAGACGGTCGACGAGTACGACCAGAGATTCCGCTGAAAAGGGATGACATAGCGCGGCGGCGGATAAGGCTTGAATTGCCGGTGCGTGTTATTATATACTACTTGAGGTGGCTGCTTCGATATCGAAACGCTAATCTGGCGGGAGAAGGAACAGTCTGAACGGAAAATTGAGGGAATAGCGGTACACAGACATTCAGGCAAAGGGACGGGCATCTGTGGAAGAGAGGAAGCGTTTCTTTGCGGGAAAGGTATGGTATGGAGATGAACACAGAGCTGGGACAGACGGATAAGCTGGGCGAGGAGTGCGGTGTATTCGGCATCTATGATTTCGACGGAAACGACGTGGCGTCCACGATCTATTACGGACTGTTTGCATTGCAGCACAGAGGGCAGGAGAGCTGCGGTATCGCGGTCAGCGACACAAAGGGGCCAAAGGGCAAGGTGCTGAGCGCAAAGGAGATGGGACTTCTCAACGAGAACTTTACCCCGGATACGCTGGAAAAGCTGAAAGGAGATATCGGCGTAGGCCATGTCAGATATTCTACGGCGGGCAGCAGTACGCGGGAGAACGCACAGCCGCTGGTGCTGAACTATGTCAAGGGAACGTTGGGACTGGCGCACAACGGCAATCTGATCAACGCGCCGGAGCTTCGGCATGAACTGGAATATTCGGGCGCGATCTTTCAGACGACGATCGATTCGGAGGTGATCGCCTACCATATCGCACGGGAGCGGCTGAACAGCCATTCTGTCGAGGAGGCGGTCGGGAGAGCCATGAAGAAGATCAAGGGAGCCTATTCCCTGATCGTGATGTCCCCCAGAAAGCTGATCGGCGCAAGAGATCCCTACGGCTTCAGACCGCTGTGTATCGGAAAGCGAGACCACGCCTATATCCTGGCGTCCGAGACCTGTGCGCTGGACACGATCGGCGCAGAGTTTATCCGGGATGTGGAGCCAGGAGAGATCGTGACGATCTCGCCGGACCGCGGGATCGAGTCGGACAAGAGTATGTGCCTGCCGAAGGAAAAGCACGGCAGATGCGTCTTTGAATATATTTATTTTGCAAGGCCGGACAGCCATATTGACGGGGTGAGCGTGTATGAGTCCCGTATTCAGGCAGGAAAATATCTTGCCATGGATTCGCCGGTGGAGGCGGATCTGGTCGTCGGCGTGCCGGAGTCCGGCAACTGCGCGGCGCTTGGCTATTCGATGCAGTCGGGGATCCCCTATGGGCAGGCGTTTGTCAAGAATGCGTATGTCGGCAGAACCTTTATCAAGCCGAAGCAGAAGAACCGGGAGAGCAGCGTGCAGGTAAAACTGAATGCGATCCGCGAGGCGGTAAACGGCAAACGGATCATTATGATCGACGACTCGATCGTCCGGGGAACGACCTCTGACCGTATCGTTAAGATGCTGCGGGAGGCCGGGGCGAAGGAAGTTCATATGAGAGTCAGTTCGCCGCCGTTTTTGTGGCCGTGTTACTTCGGGACCGATGTGCCTGCCAGAGAGCAGCTCATCGCCTACAACCGTTCCGTGGAGGAGATCCGGCAGGTCATCGGCGCGGATTCCCTGGGATATCTGCGGACGGAAAGACTGGAGGAGATCGCCGGGCATCTCGGGATCTGTAAGGGATGCTTTACCGGAGAATATCCGCTGGATCCGCCGAGCGAGGATATCCGCGGAGAGTATGAGAGATAAGCAGTACAAATAAAACAAGAAACCAAAAGAGAGGGAGCAGTTATGAGTACAGACAGATATGTAAGTCCGTTGTCCGAGCGTTACGCAAGCAAGGAGATGCAGTACATTTTTTCACCGGATATGAAATTCCGCACCTGGAGAAAGCTGTGGATCGCGCTTGCCGAGACAGAGATGGAGCTTGGACTGAGCCAGAACGGCAGACCGGTCATCACGCAGGAGCAGATCGACGAGCTGAAGGCGCACGCAGAGGACATCAATTACGATGTGGCGAGAGCGCGGGAAAAAGAGGTGCGTCACGATGTGATGAGCCATGTCTATGCGTACGGCGTGCAGTGCCCCAAGGCGGCAGGGATCATCCATCTGGGGGCAACCTCCTGCTATGTGGGAGATAATACCGACATTATCGTGATGACGGAGGCGCTCCGCCTTGTGAAGAAAAAACTGGTGAATGTGATCGCTGAGCTTGCGAAATTTGCAGAGACTTACAAGGATCTGCCGACGCTGGCGTTTACCCATTTCCAGCCGGCGCAGCCTACCACGGTAGGAAAAAGAGCGACGCTGTGGACGCAGGAATTCTGTCTGGATCTGGAGGATCTGGACTATGTGCTCTCCACGATGAAGCTGCTCGGTTCCAAGGGAACGACCGGAACGCAGGCTTCCTTCCTGGAGCTTTTCGACGGAGATCAGGAGACGATCGATAAGATCGATCCGATGATCGCAAAGAAGATGGGCTTTGAAAAGTGCTATCCGGTTTCCGGGCAGACTTACTCGCGCAAGGTGGACACCAGAGTGTGCAATATCCTGGCAGGGATCGCGGCCTCCGCGCACAAGATGTCGAACGATATCCGTCTGTTACAGCATCTGAAAGAGGTGGAGGAACCCTTTGAAAAGAGTCAGATCGGATCCTCCGCGATGGCGTATAAGCGCAATCCGATGCGGAGCGAGCGGATCGCTTCCCTTTCCCGGTTTGTGATGGTGGATGCGCTGAATCCGGCGATCACCTCCGCAACGCAGTGGTTTGAGAGAACACTGGACGACTCCGCAAATAAGAGACTTTCCATCCCGGAGGCATTCCTGGCGATCGACGGGATCCTGGATCTGTGTCTGAATGTGGTGGACGGTCTGGTTGTGTACGATAAGGTGATAACGAAGAGACTGATGAGCGAGCTGCCTTTTATGGCGACGGAAAATATCATGATGGATGCGGTGAAGATGGGCGGAAACCGTCAGGAACTCCACGAGAAGATCCGTGAGCTGTCGATGGTAGCCGGAGCCAACGTGAAGCGGGAAGGAAAGGAAAACAACCTTCTGGAGCTGATCGCGGCTGACCCGGCGTTCAATATGAGTCTTGAGGATCTGGAAAAGACGATGGATCCCTCCAAGTATGTAGGACGTGCGCCGCTCCAGGTAGAGAAATTCCTGAAAGAGATCGTGCAGCCGATCCTGGACGAGAATAAGGAACTGCTCGGCGTAAAAGCGGAGATCAACGTGTAGTTAGTTGTAACGAACTAACGAATTTTAATATATGAAATTGCGATAAATAGAGCTTGCGAAAGAACCGGTGCGGTGATAGAATAGGATAACAGAAAGTTGAAGTGAAAAGAGGGGTTCCCTATGCAAGAAAACTACGAAAAGCAGGCTATGAAGGTATCTATGGTGAGCATTATCGGCAATTTTATCCTGACAGCGCTCAAGCTGCTTGCCGGAATCGTGGCACATTCCGGGGCGATGATCTCTGACGCGATCCATTCCGCCTCCGATGTGTTCAGCACCTTTGTGGTGATCATCGGCATCAAGATCTCCAGCAAAGAGTCGGATAAAGACCACCCATACGGGCATGAGCGGCTGGAGTGCGTTGCGGCGATCGTGCTGGCGACGATCCTGGCGGCTACCGGTCTGGGGATCGGTTACTCGGCGGCAGGCAAGATCACCGGGGGAGATTACGCCCATCTGGAGGTGCCGGGGATCCTGGCGCTGCTGGCGGCGATTCTTTCCATCGCTGTCAAGGAAGCGATGTATCAATATACGAGAATTTATGCGAAGAGGTATGACTCCAGTGCGCTGATGGCGGACGCATGGCATCACCGTTCCGACGCGCTGTCGTCAGTCGGCGCGCTGATCGGTATCGCTGGCGCGCGGATGGGATTTCCGGTGCTGGATCCGATCGCCAGCCTGGTCATCTGCTTCTTTATTGAAAAGGCGGCGTACGATATTTTTATGGACGCAGTCAATAAGATGGTGGATAAGGCGTGTGACGAGGAGACGGAGGCGGAACTTCGACGGTGCGCAATGGAGCAGAGCGGCGTTCTGGGGATCGACCTTCTGCACACCCGGGTGTTCGGAAATAAGATCTATGTAGATATCGAGATCCGCGCAGACGGCGAGCAGTCTCTGAGGGATGCGCACCGGATTGCGGAGCATGTACACGATTCGATTGAAAAGACATTTCCCAAAGTCAAGCACATCATGGTGCACGTCAATCCGGGGCAGGCGTGACCGGAGATGCGGGAATGAGGAGTAGCTATGAAGCGGAAGCTGGCATTGGTTTTTCTGAAAATCGGACTGTTCACGTTTGGCGGCGGTTATGCCATGGTGCCGCTTCTGGAGGCGGAATTCGTGACCGGAAGGAAATGGATCGGCGAGGAGGAATTTCTCGACATTATTTCCATCGCGGAATCGACACCCGGTCCGATCGCGATCAACATGGCTACCTATATTGGATATAAAATGGCGGGAATAGGGGGAGCGGCTATCTCGACAGTGGCTGTCTGTATTCCCTCTTTTGTGATCATCTATCTCATTTCTCTGCTGTTCCAGCAGTTTATGGAATTTTCCTATGTACAATATGCGTTCCGGGGAATCCAGGCGTGCGTCGTGTACCTGATCTTTTCGGCGGGGGTGCGGATGCTGCGGGCGCTCGAAAAGAGCGGGTTTGAGAAGGCTGTGCTCCTGCTGGTTGCGATCAGTATGTTTGCGTGTGCCATGCTGTCGATCCGCTTTTCGTCCGTGCTGTGTATATTGCTGTGCGGTATGGCGGGGCTCGTGTGCAGCGCCCTGTCCGGCTGTTTTCGGAAGGGGGGAGAGGAGAAATGATCTACCTGAAACTTTTTCTCAACTTTCTGGAGATCGGGGCAGTCTCCTTCGGAGGAGGCTACGGAATGATCTCGCTGATCCGGGAGAAGGTCCTTGCCAACGGATGGCTCAGTGAGCCGGAATTCCTGAACTTTATTGCGGTGTCGGAGTCGACGCCGGGACCGCTGGCAGTTAATATGGCGACCTTTATCGGAGCGTCGCAGGGAGGACTTGCGGGCGCGCTGGCAGCGACAGGCGGCGTGGTGCTGCCGTCCTTTTGCATCATCCTGCTGATCGCAGCTTTGATCCGGAATCTGCTGCGTTTTCGCGGTGTGAGAGCCTTTCTGGAGGGGATCCGGCCCTGCATCGTCGCGATGATCCTGACGACGGCTTTCACGATGGGGATGAACACCTTTTGCGGCATCGCGGATGTGCACAGCGCGCCGCAGATCGATCTTCGGGCGCTCTTTATCCTGGCGGTGCTTGTGGCAGTGCAGGCAGGTTGGAAACACTGGAAAAAAAGGGCGGCTTCTCCGATCGCGCTGATCCTGCTCTCGGCATTTCTGGGGATCGTGCTGTATTCGTGAGAGTGAGAGAGCAGAATAAACAGGCAGAAGTTCAGCCACAAATTGAGAAAAAGAGAAAAACGTGTTGACAAACAATTAAATAAGTGTTTAAATGTTCATGTAAGGAAAACAAGATTTATACTCTTCAAAATAGAGATTGATGAGTTCCACAATTACCTGACGGTAATACTATGTAAGATAGGAGAGATGTGATATGACGAAAAAGCAAAAAAAGGTATTGATCCGTATTCTGGTTTCTACGGTGCTTCTGCTGATTTGTTGCGTGGTTCCGGTAGAAAATCCGTATGTGCGTTTCGCGATCTTCATGGTTCCGTATCTGATCATCGGATACGACATCCTCAAGAAGGCGGCGCTGGGAATCTTCCACGGCGAGGTGTTCGATGAAAACTTTCTGATGGCGGTTGCGACTGTCGGAGCGATCGCGCTTGGCGACTACAAGGAAGGTACGGCGGTTATGCTGTTCTACCAGATCGGCGAGCTGTTCCAGAGCTATGCGGTAGGCAAGAGCAGAAGAAACATTTCACAGCTTATGGACATCCGGCCCGATTACGCCAA
>OIZL01000510.1_pt1 | contig 28310 bp, 20 predicted proteins | sample 1588541 | NCBI WGS metagenome assembly OIZL01 (sample SAMN03283285) | human gut metagenome | biome: human-associated habitat; material: feces | host: Homo sapiens | place: Peru | collected 2012 | reverse complement strand
TTGGAGCCGTTAAAATAAAAGGAGACGAAATCTTAGATCGATTTGATGAATTAATAGATCCAGGAAGACATATTCCCGATAAGATTACTGACCTAACTTGTATAACTGATGATATGGTAGCAGGATGCCCTGACGAGAAAACAGTAACAAAAAAATTCTTAGAGTGGGTAGGGGATGCCCCAATGGTTGCTCACAATGCTAAGTTTGATATTTCATTTATTGAAATGGCTATGAAAAAATATAACCTCGGAGAGTTTAAAAATACTGTTATAGATACCCTTGAATTATCTCGTGCTCTTGATCAAGGATTTGCTCGTCACAATCTATCAGCTCTAGTAAAAAGATATAACGTTCCATGGGAAGAAGATGCCCATCACCGTGCTGACTACGATGCCGAAGGTACTGCTAGAGTATTTAGCAAAATGGTAAACAAACTAATTGCACAAAACATAACAAAAATATCTAATCTTGATAAGTTAATATCAAAAGAAGAAATATATAAATTTGGTAGAACATATCATTTTAATGCCATTGCCCAAAATAAACAAGGCTTAAAAAATCTATTCAAAATTATTTCTCTTGCTAATACTACATACTTATATAAAACACCAAGAATTTTAAGAAGTAAATTAAATGAACTACGTGAAGGTCTACTTATTGGAAGTGGTTGTTATGAGTCAGAAGTATTTATCGAAGCCCGCTCTAAAGAAGGACAAGAACTAACAAATATTATTAATTTCTATGACTATGTCGAGGTTCAACCACCTGAAGTATATGGCCATTTGCTTCAAACTAGTGATTTTAGTAATGAAGAAGAACTAAAAAATCATATCAAGAAAGTCATTTCTGCTACTAAAGAAGCTGGCAAAATTATCGTTGCTACTGGAGATGTTCATCATTTTTCTAGAGAAGATAAAATATATCGTGAAATTATTGTTAACCAAAAAGTACCTGGGGGAGGACGCCATCCACTTGCTAAAAGTAGTATTCATGATATTCCTTCACAACACTTTCGTACTACTAGAGAAATGTTAAATGATTTCTCATTCTTAAATGATGAAGTTGCTTATGAAATAGTAGTTACTAATACCAATAAAGTCTTAGACATGGTTGATGAAATAGAAGTAATTATTGATACTGGTGGTATTCCATTTTCACCAAGAGTAAAAAGTGATGACGGTTTATCTTATCTAGATTGTCCTCGTGTGGTAACAGACTTAGTATATGATAAAGCAGCCTCTTGGTATGGTAATCCACTTCCACATAACATTGAAGAACGTATTGCTAAAGAATTATATGGTGATATTGTCTATAAATGTTATCAAGAAATAGTAAATGAAGAACATCCTAATATGACTGAAGAAGAAAAAGAAATAGAAATATTTAATAATCTTCATAAAACAGTTATTGAAGGCTTTGATGCTGTAAAAAAATTAGTCGGAGATTCCGTTGTAAAAAAATGGACTGAAGAAGATGGCGAGTTAAATGATAAATCTAAAGAAAAGAAAATAAAAAAACAATTAGGAGGTATCATTGGTGGAGGATTCGATCCAATTTACTTGATTGCCCAAAGATTGGTAAAACACTCAAATGATGAAGGCTACTTAGTAGGATCACGTGGTTCTGTTGGTTCAAGCTTCGTTGCCACCATGATGGGTATCACAGAAGTAAATCCACTTCCAGCTCATTATCGTTGTCTAAAATGTCAAACTAGTATCTTTAAAGATGAAGATGGCAAAGATTTAGGAGCAACATACTCAAGTGGTTTTGATCTCCCAGATAAATTATGTCCTAATTGTGGTGAATTATTATACAAAGATGGACAAGATATGCCGTTTGCTACTTTCCTAGGATTCAATGCCGATAAAGTTCCTGATATTGACCTTAATTTCTCTGATTTAAACCAAGCATCAGCCCATGAATATACTAAAGTATTATTTGGAGTAGACAACGTTTACCGTGCTGGAACAATAGGTACTGTTGCTGAAAAGACGGCCTTTGGTTTTGTTAAAGGTTATTATGAAGATAAAGGAATAATTAACAAGAGAACCTGTGAGATAGAAAGATTAGCAGCCGGATGTACTGGTGTAAAAAGAACTACAGGTCAACATCCAGGAGGCATCGTTGTAGTACCTGACTATATGGATGTATCAGACTTCACACCATTCCAGTTCCCTGCAGAAGACGTTACTAGTCCATGGAGAACTACTCACTTTGATTACCATGCTATTGATCAGGATTTGCTAAAACTAGATATTCTAGGTCATTCTGATCCAACACAACTTCGTATGATCCAAGACTTAACAAAAACAGATATTTTAAAAGTACCACTAGACGATAAAGATACTATGAGTATATTTACTAGCACCAAAGCTCTTGGTGTTACCAACGAAGAAATTATGTGCCCTACAGGTACCCTTGGTATCCCAGAGTTTGGCACCCCATTTACTATTGGCATGGTTGAAGAAACAAAGCCAACTACCTTTGCCGAATTAATTAAAATATCTGGATTATCTCATGGTACTGATGTATGGTTAGGAAATGCTCAAGAGTTAATTAAAAACAATATCGTTCCATTCAAAGAGGTAATAGGTTGTCGTGATGATATCATGGTATACTTAATGTACCACGGTGTTGAACCAATAAAAGCCTTCAAAATTATGGAGTTCGTTCGTAAAGGAAAAGCTTCTAAAGAACCAGAAACCTGGAAAGGCCATGTACAGACAATGGAAAAAGCTGGTATTGAAGATTGGTTTATTGATTCATGTGCCAAAATTAAGTACATGTTCCCAAAAGCCCATGCCGCAGCTTATGTAATTAGTGCCTTTCGTATTGCATGGTATAAAGTACATATGCCTGCCTACTATTATGCATCTTGGTTTTCAACAAAAGCCACTGATTTTAATGTCGAAGCTATGATTAAAGGCTATGATGCCATTAAAAATGTCCTAATAGAAATAGATAATAAAGGTTATGATGCCACAAATAAAGAAGCTGGTATTGCTGAATGCTTAAAACTAGCCCTTGAAGCAACTGCTCGTGGTATTAAAATAGCTAATGTTGACCTCTATAAAAGTAAAGGAACTCTCTTTGATGTATTGGATGATAAAACAATCATTCCACCATTTAATGCTATAGATGGACTAGGGGATGTTGTAGCTAAAAATATTGAGTCAGAAGCCAAAAAACATCCATTTATTTCTATTGAAGATTTTCAAAATAGATGTAAAGTATCAACAACCCTTATTGATAAAATGAAAGGAATGGGCTTATTTAAAGATATGCCTGAAACAAGCCAGTTAAGTTTATTCTAACTGTCTTGTTTTTTCTTGACAAAATAAAAATATTTATCAAAAAAAGTATTGCATTTTTTCTATTATTTTGCTATCATTAATATAGTAAAGGAGGAATACAGAAATGGAAAACAAAAAAGGAAGCGGAATATTTTTAGGAGTTGTTAGCGTTGCAACATTAATCGTTGCTATAATTGGAGCTACATTTGCATTCTTCTCTACTCAAACAGGTAGTGAAAATAATGCAGTTAACGTAGGTGCTTATGAGTTCGCTACTTCTGTAAAAAGTGTAGAAAGAGTTTATCCAACTACAGATGATGAAGCAAAATTCACTCAAGGTATCATTCCATTAAATGCCGCTAAAAAGATTGCAGAAACCGAAACGACTTATCTAATGCGTGCTATAGCAAACGATAAAAAATGTATTGATGAAAAAGGTTACATGGTTTGTGTACTATATAAAGTAACTTTAACCAATACTAGTACAATTGCTGCTGAAATGAATTTAACAGTAAAAACTACTAAAAACACCAAAGGTGCTGGTGGAGCTGCATTTTCTGATTTAACTTTCCAAGCATTAAGTGGAGATGAAACAGCATTTACATTAGATGGAACAGCTGCAAAATTATTAGATACAGATCAAGCAGTAGTTATCAAAAAAGACGCAGGTGATTTAACAATTACTGCCGCTGCCGCTGATACTACAGGTGTTGCTAAAGAAACAGTTCATTACTTTGTAGTTTATCTAAATGAAGAAACTGAAGAAACTAACCAATCTTCACAAATGGGTGCTAAGTATGAAGGTCAATTAATTTATACTACTACAACTGGTGGAAATACATTAACTGGTACATTCACAGCTTAATTTAGATAAAAATCTGAAAAGCGTTTTCTAAAGAAATCGCTTTTTTCTATTGCTAATTTTTAATATTTTTGGTATTATTAAATAAGAATAGGTGTGATAGTCATGAGTGAAAAAGATAAGAAAAAAATGTTCATTGCCTTTTTAATGTTAGCTATAGTTATATTACTAACTGCTGGAGCTACATTTGCATATTTTCAAACTACTACAAATAGTGATCCTAATGCCGTTAATATGCAAGCAGCCATATTTAAATTAGATCTCAAAGATGATACTTCTTTAATAAAAACTAAACTAATTCCATCTATTGAAGAGTATGTTGATATTGCCAGTACGAGAAGAGATGAGAAAGGTAATTTATTAGCACCATATATTGATGAATCCACCGGAGAAACCATTACCGCCAAAACAGCTTGCATTGATGACAATCTAAAAGAGATTTGTAGTATCTATACATTTTCTATTACTAATGATAGTGAAATGACTATTCCCCTATATTTTACATTAGATCAAGGTATCAATACCTTTGAAAACCTATATTTTAAAATAATTGATGATAAAAATAATGTTGTTATGCCTGCAACTCGTATGTTAGATGATAGATATGAAATAGATGAAACTACTGGTAAATATAAAAAAGATGAAAATGGTAAATTAATAGAAAAAGCCAACTTTAATAGTCTAAAACCTTCACCAATCGTCCTAACCGGTATAAATAAAGATCTAGAAGGCACCACTGATAAAACTAATCCTTCAAAAGTAACATATTCAATAGTTATGTGGATTATGGAAACACACGTTGATCAAACAGAAGAGGATAGTGGCAGAATTTTCGCATCAACCTTATATGTAACAACATCAACAGAAGGTTCTACTGGTATTACTGGAACATTCTCAGCATTTGGTAGAGAATAAGTATTGACAACTAACAAAAAAATGCTATAATAAATATTGATTTTTATTTATGAGTGACACATAAATGCAAGAAAAAATCAGACAATTGATTATTTGAATAAGCGCACGAAAGTGAAATAAGGTGGCACCGCGGTATATGACCGTCCTTATAGTATACTTATCGTGCTTTTTAATTATTAGGAGGAATAAAAATGAAAGATAATATTTACAGAAGTATTTACTGTGGAGAAGTATCCACAAACGAAATTGGAAAGGAAGTAAGATTAGCCGGATGGGTAAATTCAATTCGTAATCTTGGTAGTTTATTGTTTATTACCTTAAGAGATGAGACGGGTATTATTCAGTTAATAAGTGAAGACGTTGATAAATATATTAATATCAATAGAGAAAGTACAATCACCATAACTGGTACCGTAAGAGCTAGAACTAAAGATATGGTTAACCCTAATATGAAAACTGGTGAAGTAGAGGTCTTAATTACATCTCTAGAAGTTCTTGGAGAATGTGAGAATATCCTACCATTTGAAATATCACGTTCAAAAGAATCTACTGAAGATACTAGACTAAAATATCGTTATCTAGACTTAAGAAATGAAGAAGTACATAACAATATTTTATTTAGAAGTAAGGTTATAGATTTTATAAGAACCACTATGAAAAGTATGGATTTTACTGAAATACAAACTCCAATCATAACTGCCACTTCCCCAGAAGGAGCCCGTGATTTTATTGTGCCATCACGTAAATTTAAAGGAAAATTCTACGCCTTACCACAAGCACCTCAAATATTTAAACAATTATTAATGGTATCAGGGTTTAATAAATATTTTCAAATAGCACCATGTTTTCGTGATGAAGATCCACGTAGTGATAGACTATATGGAGAATTCTATCAATTAGACTTTGAAATGTCATTTGCCACAGAAGAAGATGTATATAAAGTAGGACAAAAAGTATTCTATGATATATTTACTAAGTTTGGCAATAAAGAAGTAAGTCCAATTCCTTTTAGAAGAATACCTTATGAAGAAGCCATCTTAAAATATGGATCAGATAAACCAGATTTAAGAAATCCATTAGAAATAACTGATGTGACAAATGTCTTATCCCAGTCAGATTTTGCTCCATTTAAAAACACTACAATAAGAGCTATCAATGTGCCTAGTATTGATAAATCAAATTCTTGGTACAAACAAATGGAAGAATATGTAAAAGCAATTGGTGGAGTACTAGGGTATATCAAAGTAAATGAAGACCTAACTTTCAAATCTTCCCTAGACAAATTCTTTAATGATGAAATACGTGAAAATCTAAAGAATACACTAGCACTAGAATCAGGTAATGTTGTATTTATAATTGCTAATGAAAATAAAGCTAAATGTGCTAAAATGATGGGTCAATTAAGAATAAAACTAGGTCAAGAACTAAATCTAATTGATACATCAAAATATATCTTCTGTATCGTTAATGATTTTCCATTCTATGAACTAGATGAAGAAGATAACAGTATTGCTTTTTCACACAATCCATTCTCTATGCCACAAGGTGGATTAGATGCCTTAAATAATTCTGAACCACTTTCAATCAAAGCATACCAATATGACTTTGTCTGCAACGGTTATGAAATGGCATCCGGCGGCGTTAGAAATCATGATCGCCGTATCTTAAAAAAAGCTTTTGAAATAGCTGGATATGATGAAGAAGTAGTAAAAGCAAAATTCCCATCTTTATATGAAGCATTTCGTTATGGTGCTCCTCCACATGCTGGAATGGCTCCTGGTATTGATCGTATCTTAATGCTTCTAAAAGATGAAGAAAATATTCGTGAAATGGTAGCATTTCCACTAAGCGCCAACGGATCAGATGCTATGATGGGTTGCCCTGGAGAAGTATTTGAAAAACAACTTCGTGAAACACATATAAAAATAAGAGATTAATAATAAAGGAGTAGGGTTATGGTTGAAAATACAGATATTGCAATAATTTTTAAAAGAGAAGAACAAACAGATGGAAGTTTCTCATTTGAACCATTAAAGGTTATCGAAGGCTATTATGATGAGGTAGATGAATGGTTTATTGATTGGGAGGGAAATGCATACTATCATATATGTACACCAATGATTTCCAGCGGTAATGTATATGGTTGCCGTAAAAGCATTGCTGAAGTAGTGGAAAAAAATAAAAATATTTCCTTCTCTGAAATAAAAAATCGTATTCTTTCATTTGCTAAAGAACATACATATATTAAATATAACAGCGTTTCTACACAAATAACTATCACCAATTCTGAAGGAGAAACAATTCCATTTAAAGATAAAGATAGCGAATATGTAGAACAAATAAGCTACGGCGGAGAAGTTTACTCAGAAGAGTCTGAAACATTTACAAGTATCGAATCTGAAATCTCCACGTATGAGGAAGAACAAGAAGTAGTAAATGAATTTAAGAATACCAAAATAGTTTTAAATCCTATGGAAATTACTGGTAAAATAAAAGAAAACATTGTTGGTCAAGATGATGCTATAAGAACAATTGCTACTACTATTATATTAAATAGAAATTATCCAGAACTACATAAAAAGAACCTTCTTGTAGTAGGCCCTACGGGTACTGGAAAAACAGCCATCTTTGAAGAACTATCTAAAATTATTTCAGTACCATTAACAATCTTCTCAGTACCAGGATTAAGCCAAGCTGGATACGTCGGAAGAGATGTAGAGGACATCTTAAAGTCAGTTCTTATTAATAGTAATTATGATATAAATGCTGCCGAAAATAGTATCGTTATCCTAGATGAAATTGATAAAATAGCCAAAAATGGTAATATGTCAGGTAACGTATCTACTGAAGGAGTACAAAATGAACTATTAAAATTAATCGAAGGAGATACTCGTCAAATTGTTATTGGTCAAAACGTTCATGATAGAAAAGAATATGTAATAAATACTTCAAAAATAACCTTTGTAGGTATAGGTGCCTTCCAAGAAGTATATAACAATAGCTATGAAGGTATCTCTAATATTGGCTTTAATCGTACCAAAGAGCCATCTAAAGATACTACTATTACAAGCGATAAAATTAGTTCATATGGAATAAAAAGAGAATTAATAGGACGTTTACCAGTACTAGTAGAATTAAATAATTTAACCAAAGAAAATTTAAAACAAATTCTTAAAACTCCAAATAATGAATTATCTAAAATTTTAATAGAATTAACTAAATTAGGAATAATTTGCTCAAACATTGATTATTTATATGAATTAATTGCTACAGATGCCATCAAAAAAGGCATCGGAGCTCGTGGACTTACTACATCTATCACAAAAATATTTACCGATGTATTCTATAATGTTTTAAGTAATCCTAATGTTTATCAAGAATTAATTATTGGTCCTAATATTTTAGAGGATAAAAAAGATTATTGCCTAAAACCCAAAATCACAAAAATACGAATAAGAAAAATGTAATAAAAGGTGTGAAGAATATGAAAGAACTAAAAGAAATCGAAAAGTCTCTTCAAAAAAAATATCGTAAAGAAATATTCTCCAAGTTCGTCCGTGCTGTCAAAGATTTTAATCTTGTCTCTCCTGGTGACAAAATAGCTATTTGCATATCTGGTGGAAAAGATTCCTTCCTTTTAGCTAAGTGTTTTCAAGAGTTAAAACGTCATAACAAATTTGATTTTGAACTTCGTTTCATCGTTATGAATCCCGGGTACACTAAAGAAAAGTTAGAACAAGTAATCAATAATGCCAAGTATTTAAACATTCCTATAGAAGTATTTGATACTAATATCTTCGAAGTAGTAAAAGATACCACAAGTCCATGCTTCTTATGTGCCAGAATGCGTCGAGGATGCTTATATTCCAAAGCCGAAGAACTAGGATGCAACAAAATAGCTCTAGGCCATCACTTCAACGATGTAATTGAAACCATCTTGCTTAACATGATATATAATGGTAAGTTCTCAAGCATGCTTCCAATTTTAGAGAGTGATAATTTTCCTAACATGGAATTAATTAGGCCACTATATTATATCAAAGAAAAAGATATTATTTCTTGGGTAAAATATACCGAAATGAACTTTATTGATTGTGCTTGCAAAGTAACAAAAAAGAGCCTTGGTAAAAGAAAAGAAGTAAAAGCCCTTTCATATCAATTAGTAGACATGTACGAAAATGCTGACATAAATATTTTTAACTCTGCATTTCATGTCAATCCCAACACTACTTTTCTAGATCCTAAAATTACTAACAAAGAATCAAAATAATTATTAATAAATATAATAAAATCTATTACTAGTATGGCCTAGAAACTATACTAGTTTTATTTATATACAAAAACAAGAACAAATGTACGAAAAATCTTGACAATTAAAATTAAATATGATATCTTTAACTTACGTAGATAATATTATTTTATCTTATAAAACAAAACAAATTCAAACTGTAAACTATAGGTTATAATATTTGACTACCACTATTTTCTATGATAAACTTAAAATGAAGGTGATAATAAAATGAAATTAAAAATAGGTGTAATCTTTGGAGGAAGAAGTCTTGAACATGAATTGTCTATCATTACAGCCTTACAAGCTATGGACAACATTGATACAGATAGATATGAAGTGGTGCCAATCTACATTACTAAAGACTTAACTTGGTATTCATCAGGTTGCTTAAGATATATTGATAGTTTTAATAATTATAATTTAATTGAAAAATACGCTACAAAAGTAAACTTAATTAACAAATCAGGTCGTTTTATTTTACAGACAGCAGGTCTAATTAAAAGAGAATTAACTGAACTTCATTTAGTAATTCCTATGGTTCACGGCCGTGGTACAGAAGATGGTACAATTCAAGGATATCTTCAAATGGTAGGTATTCCATATGTTTCAAATAATATCTACTCATCTGTAATATGCCAAGATAAAGTATTTACAAAACAATTACTTGAATATAATAATCTTCCAACAATTAAATATGTTTGGTTCTTCGATAACGAGTATAACAAAAACAAAGAAGAATTATTTAAAAAAGTAGATAAATTGTCATATCCATTAATCGTAAAGCCAGCAACATTAGGTTCTAGTATTGGTATTAGAACCGTAAAAAGAAAAGAAGAATTGGATACTATTATAAAAGAAGTATTAAAGTATGACCGCAAAATAATTATTGAAGAACTAATTGATGACGTTTTAGAATATAATATTTCTATCCTAAAGACTAATGATAAGTTGTATATCTCTTCAATAGAAGAAATAGAAACTAATTTAGAGTATCGTGATTATGTAGATAAATGTAATTTAGAAAACTATCTAAATGGTAATATCGTACGCACAGTACCAGCAAAAATAAGTGAAAAAATGAACGAAGAAATAATAGATTTAGCTAAAAAAACTATTAACTTTCTAAACAATACTGGCCTATCAAGAATAGATTTTCTATATGATAAAAAGAAAAAAGAATTATATGTAGATGAAATTAATAGTATTCCTTCATGTTTCTCACATCATTTATGGGAAGATGCTAATATTTCTTACAAAGAATTATTCAATATCATGATTAGTGATACTATTAAAAACATTAATAAAGATAGCGAAATGATTACTACTATGGATATGGATGTATTAAAAGACTTAAAAAATAGTGACATTAAGGAATTTAAATAATGTATGGCTATATAAAAGGAATCATCAAAGATATTGATTCTAGTTATGTAATTATTGATAATCATGATATTGGTTATCAAATATATGTTCCTAATCCATATTATTATAAATTAAATGAAATATACACTATCTATACATATAATCATGTCAAAGAAGATGAATATTCTCTTTATGGATTTAAAAACAAAGAAGAATTAAATCTCTTCCTAAAATTAATATCTGTAAAAGGATTAGGACCAAAAATGGCTCTTCCAATGTTAGCAACAGGTTCCTTAACTGGTATTGCTGATGCTATTGATCGTGAAAACATCTTATACTTAAAGAAATTTCCTAAAATAGGAGATAAAGTAGCAAGACAAATAATACTTGACTTGAAAGGAAAATTAAATGGCAATCAAATGAGTCTATTAACACATGATAATAATGAATTAATAGATGCCTTACTTGCTCTTGGATATAAACAATCTGATATCAAGAAAGTCATTGTCAACATTGATCAAAACTTATCTTTAGAAGAGCAAATAAAAGAATCATTAAAACTATTATTAAAATAAGGGGTGATATTATGCGTATTGGAATAGATATAGATGATACTATTACAGATACTTGGTCTTATATGGTACCAATATACTCTCGTATTTTCAATATACCTACTGAAGAATTATCCCATTCACAACCTTACTATAATAGCGTTAAAAAATTAAATTTAACCATAGATGACTATTTCAAAATTATGCAACCATATTATAGAGAAAATACTTTAAACATTCCTATAAAAAAAGATGCCCAAGAAGTAATAAATATTCTAAAAAAAGAAGGCCATAAAATTATTTTTATTACTGCCAGAGGAAAAATGTATCATGAACCAAAATTAATAACCAAAACATATCTAGAAAAAAATAATATTAAGTATGACAAACTAATTATTAATGCTAATGATAAAGCCACCATCTGTAAAAAAGAAAACATTGATTTATTTATAGATGATAGTTATAAACATTGTCAATCTGTGTCCTCTATTGGTATAAAAGTATTAATGTTTGGCACTAATTATAACAAAAATATTAAAGAATTTACTCGTATAACATCCTGGTACGAAGTATATAATTACATTAATAAAAAAGTAGGTGAGTTATCATAAAAGAAAATAGAGTTTTAACCAATGAAAAATTATTTGAGGATAGTATTGACAATATTCGTCCCCAAACACTAGATGAATATATTGGACAAAGCGAAGTAAAAGAAAATATTAAAGTATTTATTAAGTCTGCTTTAATGCGTGAAGAAAGCTTAGATCATGTCTTATTATATGGCCCTCCAGGTTTAGGAAAAACAACTCTTGCGTATATCATAGCTAACGAATTAGGTAGTAACATTAAAACAGCATCAGGACCCTCAATTGAAAAAAGTGGTGATTTAGCTGCTATTCTTTCTACACTTGAACCAGGAGATGTCCTATTTATTGATGAAATTCATCGTATACCAAGATTTATAGAAGAAATTCTCTATCCTGCTATGGAAGATTTTTATCTTGATATCGTTATAGGAGGAGAAGGCGCTAGCAGGAATATAAAAATCGATTTACCACATTTCACCCTTATCGGAGCTACCACCAGAGCAGGTGATTTATCAAGTCCCTTAAGAGATCGTTTCGGTATAATTTCTAAGTTAAATTATTATTCTGAAGAAGAATTATATTTAATTATTAAAAGAACATCCCGAGTATTAAATACAGCTATCACTGATGATGCTGCTAAAGAACTTGCTAAAAGAAGTCGTGGCACTCCAAGAATTGCTAATCGCCTATTTAAAAGAGTCCGAGATTTTGCTTTAGTAAATGGAGAAGGTATAATCACCTGTGAAATATTAGAAGATGCTCTAAATAGATTAAAAGTAGATAAACTAGGTCTTGATGAAACCGATTATAATTTACTTTTATCTATTATTGAAAAATTTAATGGTGGTCCAGTCGGCATAGAAGCTCTTGCTTCATCCATTGGTGAAGAGGTTTCTACTATCGAAGATGTTTATGAACCATATTTATTACAACATGGATATTTAAAAAGAACATCCCGAGGCCGTATGGTTACTGATAAAACATATGAACACCTTGGCTTAAAAAAATAGAATAAAAAGGAGAAAAAATGGAAAAAGAAGTTAATCAAACTATTACCAAAGATTCTGAAAAGAAATCAAAAAAGCCTCTCATATTATTATTTATCATCCTTATCACATTACTTTTAATAGGGGGAATATATTTCTACATAAATAATAACCACAAAAGTCCAGATAATAAAGTACCAACTATAACTTACCAAAAACTTGATAATAATATTACAATATCTTGTACTAATTCAAAACAAGAATCAACAGCAATCTACTATCAAGGAGAAGACATTTATTGCAGTTTATCTTATGACTTGTCAAATGATTTCAAGGGAAAAGTATCTAAAATAACTGGAACATTCACTTTTGATTCAGAACTTGAATTAATTGAAACAAATAATATATCAGCTGATTGGAAAGAGATATCATCTGGTCAAACATTTAATCTTTCTTCCAATGATGCTTTAGCTTCAGATGAAAAATTTTATACAGTAAAATTTAGAATAAAAGGCACAACTGAAAAAGAAATAATTTCTCTTGGCTTAAAAGACATATATTTAGAAACTAATGATAATAAACATTATCAATTAAACAATAGTCAAACAGAATTAATGATAGCTATAAAAAATAACTATCGTTATGAATTAGATCGCACTAACAAAGAGTTTATTTTTTACAAATCTAGTCCCGATGGCTACAAAGAAATAAATAAGTATACTTGTAAAACTAACTGTTTTGAGTATGCCGCTCAAAGCTTTGCTTACATAGATCTAAATGTTGGCCGTATGTTCATAATAGATAATAATGACACTGAAGCAATTCTATATGATTTTACCCGTGGAGTACTAGCTACTTATGAAATACCAGTTTATTCATTAAGTGATGAATCATATAATATTATCTATTTTGTAGCCAAACTAAAAGATGGTAAATACGGAATCGTTGACACTTCAGCAAACATAATCAGACCATTTGTATCAGACGGATTTGTCTCATCTCCAGTAAAAGCTATCTATTCAGATACATATTCTATTAAAAATAATCTTATCGTTGAAAAGAAAAATAATAAATATGGCTTAACTAATATAAATAGAGTAAATACCGTTCTTGATTATAAATATGATAGTATTCGTTTATTAAATGACAAATATTATAAAGTCAAAGTAGGGGATAATTGGTATCTATATAATATGAACAATAATGAACAAGCATTAAAAGAAAAATATCAAGAAATATTTATGCCTACACCTGAAATTTTAATTGTTAAAATAAGTGATTATTTATATATAAAAAATGAATCGGGCCAAAATCTTCTTGAAGATAAAATTTATGCTCCAATGGCTTATGATGAAAATGCTTGTTGTGGTAGTTCATCTGGTATTTATGTAATTCTTAACTATGAAGATAATAACATAGTAAATATAATTACCTATACTGATAGTGTTGTCGAAAAATCTAATACCATTAAATATGTCTACAATATAAAAGAAAATAAATTAACAAAAAAAGATTCAACAAATTAAGTTGAATCTTTTTAATATTAAAACTTTCTAAATAATCCGATTGCCTTTCCTAATATAGTCACCTTATCTAATATAATAGGCTCCATATAATCATTTTCTGGTTGTAATCTAAAATGCCCATTTTCTTTATAAAAAGTTTTTAGAGTGACTTCATTATTATCGTTCATTGCTACTACCATATCACCATTTTTAGCATTATCGCATCTTTCTACAATAACAATATCATCAGATAAAATGCCTTTATTAATCATACTTTCTCCATCAACTTTTAAAGTAAACACTTCTTTTTTCTTTGGAATCAAATATGCAGGTAGTGAGAAAAACTCATTAGGTACTTCAATAGCTTCGATTGGAGAACCTGCCGTAACTTTTCCTAGCAATGGTACATTAACAACATCTTCTCCTCTGTTTTCATATTCGTTAGGTACCAATAATTCTAACGCTTTATTTCCTTCTTTACTTCTTTTAATATATCCTTTATCAACCAAATGATTAATATGTACATGGACTGTTGCTGGTGAAGATAAGTTTATTGCACTACATATTTGTCTAATTGAAGGAGGATATTTATTTTCTGCATGAAATTGCTTAATAAATTCTAAAACTTCTTTTTGTTTTTTTGTTAATCCATCAGTTTTTTGTCTCATAAAAACTCCTTTCATATACATCATAACACAATAACAAACGTATGTCAAACATTTGTTTATATATTTTGTTAAATTTATTACAAAAATTATAAAATAGGGGACAATTTACATGACTTTGTAAAGTACAAACATTTGTTTATAAAAATATTAAAAAAATATTGACACAAACAATCGTATGTAATAAAATTGAATTACAGAAAGGGTGATTGTAATGAAATTTTTAAAAAATAATAAAGGAGCTATTTTATTCTATCTTATAATTTTAGTATCTTCATTAGTAATAATTAATGATGTCAAAAAAGATAATCTACGAGAAGAAAACAAATATGTTATGACCTATATAGCAAAATAAAATACATATCATAGCTTATTACCTTGATATGTATTTCTTTTAACCATCTCTTTATCAATATCATTAAGTAGTTGACACTTTTCACATAACCACCTAGGTTCCACTAAAGTTTCCTTATCTGGGTCCGATGTAATTCTATTAATAACAATTTTAGGATCAAGCATCTCTAATTCCTTAACAACAATATCAATATATTCTTCCTTACTAAGTACATGAAAATGTGCTTTCTCATATAAGTTAGCCATGCCTGTATCCTGAATAATATGCAACATATGAATCTTAATTCCTTGAATGTCTAAAGCGTTCAAGTGCCTTACAGTATCTAGCATCATCTCTTCCGTCTCAAAAGGAAGACCATTTATAATATGTACGACTACATTAATATTTCTTTCTCGAAGTTTATGTACCATCTCATCAAATTGTTCCACCGTATGACATCTATTAATCAGTCTAGAAGTTTCTTCATGAATTGTCTGAAGACCAAGTTCAATTGTCAAAAAAGTTCTTTTACTAAGTTTTTCCAAATAATCCAAACACTCATCACTAATAGCGTCACACCTAGTAGCAATATTTAATCCAATTACATCAGGTATCCTAAGAACTTCCTCATATTTTTCTCTAAGTTCTTTTACCGGTGCATAAGTATTTGTTCTCGCTTGAAAATAACCGATATATTTACATGGAATATGCTGTTTGTTAACAACTTCAATCATTTCATTAAATTGTTCAGTTAAAGACTTATTTTTATCTCCACCAAATTCTCCACTTCCAGACTTAGAACAATATATACATCCGCCAAAACCAATTTTCCCATCGAGATTAGGACAACTAAAGCCACCATTTAAGCTAACCTTAAATACCTTAGTACCAAATTTAGTTTTATAAAAGTAATTTAGTGTATGATATCTTTTATTATCTAATGTATATTTAAACATAATATTTCACCACGAAGTAATTTTATCATAAAGAACAAAAAAATACAAATATATTTATAAGTTTCGGTATTATACAAAATAAGTTATTCTCTTTTTTTACATATTGTGATATGATATATACACAAAAAGAAAGAAGTGATCATATGACTTTTGCAATACATACCTTCGGCTGTAAAGTAAACATTTACGAGTCAGAATACGTTATTAATCTAATGCAAGCAAATGGCTATAAAATGGTAGATTTTAATAATGACGCTGATATTTATATAATAAACACTTGTAGTGTAACAAATGAAGCCGATAAAAAAGATAGAAAATTAATTCATACTACAAGAAATAATCACAAAGATAAAATACTTGTAGTAATGGGCTGCTTTTCACAATTAAATCCAGATGTCATTGATGCTGATATCGTTCTTGGAAACAAACACAAATCAAAGATTGTTGAATTAATAAATGAATATAAAAATAATAAACAAAAAATAATTAAAGTAGAAGATATTAGTGATACAAATTTCGAAGATATGTATATTAATCGCTTCGTAGAACATACTAGAGCCTTCGTTAAAATTCAAGATGGTTGCAATGCCTTTTGTGCATATTGTACCATTCCTTATGCTAGAGGAAATTTAAGAAGTAAAAACTTTAATAAAGTAATCTCTGAAGTGACTGAACTAGTTAATAATGGTTATAAAGAAATAGTTTTAACAGGAATTCATACTGGTAGATATGGCAAAGAACAAAACACCAATCTAGAGAAACTTTTAAAAGAATTAGTTAAAATAGAAGGGATACTTAGAATAAGATTATCTAGTATTGAGATAAATGAAATAACTGATGGAATAATTGAATTAATTAAGAATAATCCTATTATGGCTAAACATCTACATATTCCTTTGCAGTCTGGTAGTAATGAAATCCTATCTTTAATGAACAGAAAATATAAAAAAGAGTATTTTATTGATCGTGTATCTTACATAAGAAAAGAAATTCCAGATATTTCTATAACTACAGACTTAATTGTTGGTTTTCCTGGTGAAACAGAAGAGTATTTTAAAGAAACTATTGATACCCTAAACATAATTAATTTTACCAAAATTCATACATTTCCATATTCCAAAAGAAATGGTACTGTAGCAGCATCTATGCCTAATCAAATAGATGGTAATACTAAGAAATGCCGTGTCAAAGAAGTAATAGCATTATCTGATAAAAATGAAGAAGCATTCTATAAAAGCAAAATAGGTAATATATATGATGGTATTATAGAAAATAGAAAAGATGGTAAAAATATAGTTATTACTACTAATTATATTCCTGTAGAAGTATTAGATACTATCCCATCTAATAGTATTGTTAACATTAAAATAACAGATGTATCAAACGGAAAAGTACTTGGTAAAATAATTTAATAAATAATAAATACAGAAAAGATTCGTAATAACACATATTATGAATCTTTATTTATAAATAAATTTTCACTAAATACCAAAAACTATGATATAATTTAAATATAAAATAGAAATAGTATAATATATATTTACTATCCATGAAAGGATGATTATAATGGCCTTAACAGAAAACGCCCAAAATTACGTCGATGAATTAACACCACTAGTTAAAAAATATGCTGAAATATATGGATATAGCCCTAATGTTGTTCCAGCAATCGTAGCACAATCATGCTATGAAACGGGTTATGGTGATATGAGTAATGATATTCCTAGAGTAGCACACAATTATTTTGGTATTAAACACGGTGGATTAAATTACTACACTGGTATGACATATGATACCTTTACCGGTAAATTAATTCCATCAGAAAATCTTATTATTACACCAGAAAATCGTAGTCACCTATGGCGTGCCTATGACACTATGGAAGATGGTGTAAGAGGATATTTTGAATTCTTAGAGCAACATAATGCATATTCTAAATTAAAAACAATCTCTAATCCTGAAGAATATCTTTTGTCAATATCTAGAGCTGGTTATGCTGGAGGTGGAAGCGACTATGGAAACAAAAGTATCAGCATCATGAAAACTAATGATTTGATAAATTACTGTAATTCTATTTCAGCATCTGGCATTCCAGAAGATTTCACTCTTAATAAACAAGATACTACTACATCACAAAATGAAGTTATCTCGTCAGATCTAGAACTAGTCGTATCATTGCTAAATAATATAAAAAATTCAAATAATAAAAGCACCTATGAAAAAAACACCACAACATATGAAAGCACTACAAATATCCCTAACAATCTAACAAACGGTCAAAATTCTTATCTTGAAATATCTAATAATTTAACTGAATCATTAAATAAAGAATTGTCTGTTATTGCCAGCGTTGCTCAGTGCTATTATGACATGGATAATGACTTAGCTAATGAACAAAAATACCAAACCCAAATTGACAATTTTTTATCTACCGATATCACCTTCGATATTAATTTTACTAATTATATGTTTGAACCAAATAGTTTGATCCAAGGATCTAGTGGTAAAGTAAAAAGAACAGAAATTGCAGACTTGTTAAATGGCGACCAACTAAATGGACCTATTCACAATAACTTAAGTATTGCAAAAGAATCAGCTAGAAATACTATGGAATCAATTGCTGATTTGCAAAACACTATTGCCACTTCAGATAAATTAAAAGGAGAAGCCTGGCAACAAATATCTCAAAAATTAGATGAATATAATGAAATATTAAAACTAAAAATATCTTTAGCAGACACTTTAGAGTCGGCCATGGCTAATGCCTTAAAATTAATTTTAGCCTATTTAGAAGATTATGATTATATTGATGACACAAAATTAGAAGAAACAGTAAAGACTATTCTCGAAGCCAAAGCAACAATTAGTACCTTAAAAATGAGTATTAGTCAAACGCAAACATCTTCAAAAGAAGTCACTGATGAATCGGGAAACACTAAGATAGAAACCTATACAGAGTATGTTTATTCAGCTAATGCTCGTAAAGCTATGCAAAGCAAAATTACAGAACTAGAACAAATTATTGAAGAATTAACCAAAGAAGTAAGAAAACAAGAAGGTCTATATAACGTACTAGCTCAAGCAGAACAAATAATCAATGATGCTCTTAGCGAAGTTTATAGTAAATATGCTACTAAAGTAAGTAATATCGTCACAGGAACAGAAGTATCATACACTAGTCCAAATAATACAACATATGTATCTCCAGAAACGATTCCTAGTAGGTTAGAACAAGATTCACAAACTTATGAAATTCCATCAGGAAAAGTTACTAAAGAAGATTTTGATAAAGATAGTGAATTGAAAAACACTTATGGCACATATGAAGATTACTTAAATGGTGTTGAAATCATTCATAATAACGAGTACACTGATACTGCTAATAAAGGTATTGAATTGACCAAAGAATTATCTGACTTAATAAACAAAAATCCAAAAGAAAACTTATTAGAAGAACCTACAAAAGAAGGAGTATCTTCCAAAGGCAACTATAATTCGTCACCAACTAAAAAATATCCATATAATGATTCATCTAATAATACTTCTACAGATAATAAAACTGAAGAAAAGCCAGAAACTTCAGAAGAACCATCTGATTCTCCAAATACTTCGTCCGATAACACAAATTCAAATACTTCATCAAACGAAAACACATCAAATAAATTTTATGAATCTGAAGAAATTTCATCTGGAAATAACGCTTCTAATACTGCTTCTAAAGAGAATAATCAAGAAACAATCAAGGAGCCAGATACAGATTCTACAATAGATGATAAGTTAAACAATAATGATATCAAAGATTCTGCTACCAATATAACTAGTCCAAGCAAAAACAATTCAAAAACTGATACTTCTTCAAAAGATAATTATTACTATGACGATAAACAAGATATTTTCTCTAATAATTCCACTAGTATCTTTAAAACTGTAGGTATTGCTACTGCTACCGTTGGAGCCGTCGGAGCCACTGCTTATGGTGCTAAAAAATATCTTGAAAAAAGAAATAATGATAAAGATAAAAGTTATTCATCTAACAATGTAAACGATACTAATGAAGAAGATAAAGATGATACTGGTCTAGATAGTTTTGAATAATGTAAATGGTATCAATAAAAAACTTTATATAAATAATAAGTATGATTTGTTCAATCATTTTGAATAGTCATACTTTTATTATATTTGCCACTTTTATTCTTCATATCTTTAAATATAATATAATCTCTAAAAACATTTACTAACTAACAAATAATATGGTATAATTATCAGTGTAAAAAATAGCAAAATTACTTGTATAACAATATCATTATAAGAAGAAAGGAGAATTTTATGGCAACACTAGAACAAAGACAAAAATTTATTGCAGAGATAACCCCCTTAGTTCAAAAATATGCCGACAAGTATGGATACAGTCAAAATGTAGTCCCTGCAATCGTTGCTCAAGCATGCTGTGAAAGCGGCTACGGAAATCAAGTGAATGCTCTTCCAAGAATTGCCAATAATTACTTTGGTATTAGACACGGAAGTAAGCTAAACTTCATGGGGTTAGCCTATGACTCAAGAACTGGAAAAGTTGTTCCCTCAGAGCAAATTAATATTACCGTTTCAAATCGTGGTTATTACTGGCGTGCATATAATTCTATGGAGGAGAGTGTTGAAGGATATTTTAAATTTCTAAGTGAACACAAAGCATATGCTAAACTTAAAAACATTGATGACCCCAATGAATATCTTATGGCTGTTGGAAGAGCAGGATATGCCGGCAGTGGTGAAAAATATAGTAAAACATGTATTGGGGTAATAACAACAAATAACCTTATAGATTATTGTAACCAAAATCAGTATGATCCTACAAGTGTATCAAGTAGTAGTGAGGCATCAACTGAAGAAACTTCAACTGGAACAACTGAAACTGAAGAAACAACCTCATCAACAGAAAGTACCGAAAAAAGTAGTAGTAGTACTGATACTATTATTTCTTCAGATAAAGAAGCCATTGAATCTAGTATAATGGCTGCAAAAGCAAATAATAATTATTCCACAACGTATGTTATTAACAATAATATAACTACTGAAAGTACTACTACAGGTATACCCAATAATTTAAATCTTGCTCAAAATTCCTACCTAGAAATATCTGATAGCCTAACAGGACTAATAAGTAAAGAATTATCTGCTATTGAAAGTATTGCAAAAACATATGATGACATGGATAAAACCTTGGCCAACGAACAAATTAATAGTTTTTTATCACCAGAAGTTAATATTGATGTTAATTTTACAAGTTATTTGTTTAATCCATCAAGCTTAATACAAGGATCAACTGGTAGGATTAATAGAACAGATATTTCAGAGTTAACTAATGGCACCAGTTTAAAAGGTCCACTCCACGAAAATTTTGAACAGTCCAAAGAATCAGCCAAAGCCACAATAGAATCAATAAACGACTTGCAAGCTACTATTAAAAAGTATAGTGGTACCGTTTGGGATCAAGTGGTTAAAAAACTAGATGAATATAATGAATTATTAAATTTAAAAATAAAATCGGCTGATAAATTAGAAAACGCTATGGCAAAAGCCTTAGAAATGGTTCTATCTTATCTTGAAGATTATGATACTATTGATGATACCAAATTACAAGAAACTGTTGAATCTATTCTTGAAGCAAAAAAGATAATAGCTACCCTTAAATTGAGTATTAATCAAACCCAAACAGCTTCAAAAGAAGTCACTGATGATGCTGGAAATACCAAAACAGTTCAATATACAGAATATGTTTATTCTACTAGTGCTCGTGAAACTATGCAAAAAAAAGTAGCAGAACTAGAGCAAATTGTTGAAGAGTTAACTAAAGAAGTAAAAAAACAAGAAGGCTTATATGACATAATGGCTCGAGCAGAGCAAATTATTAATGATGCCCTTAGTAGTATATATAGCGATTATGCCACTAAAATAAATAACATCGTTGCTAGTAATTCAGTCTCATATACACCACCAGCAAATACTACATATATTTCACCGTCATCAATTCCAACATCCCTAACATTAAATTCTACTAGTAGTATACCTTCTGGTAAAGTTTCTGAAGCAAATTTTAATAAAGATAATCAATTGATAAACACATATGGGACTTATGAAGACTACTTAAATGGGGTAGAAAAAGTTAACAATCCTAAATATACTTCCACTGCTAATAGTGGTATAGAATTATCTGAAGAATTATCTAATCTACTAACAAAAAATCCTGTCACAAAAGAAGAACCACGTCGCTCGCGAATAGTGAGATTCTCAAGCAATCAAGATACAGAGAAAACAATTCTTAGTAGTTCTATAGCTACTGACAAATCAAGTACACCATCAGATACCACTGATTCAAGCATTGATTCAAGTAGTAGTCCTTCAAGTTCATTTTATGAGACTGAAGAAATATCTTCTAGTATAGACACTCCTAGTACTGATACAGAAGAAGTTGTCGAAGAAATAGACCCAAAAATAGATGAACCTAGCATCATTAAAGATTCCACTACCATAACAACCCCAAGTAAAAGTGATTCAAAAAGTACTGAATCTACAAAAGATAGCTATTACTATGATGATGGAAACGATACAAAAGATATCTTCTCTAATAATTCTACTAGTATCTTTAAAACTGTAGGTATCGCTACCGCCACAGTAGGAGCCGTTGGTGCTACTGCTTATGGTGCTAAAAAATATCTTGAGAAAAGAAAAAATGAAAATAACAATGATGATTCTCCAACAAGTACTATTGATGATAGAAGTGAAAGAGATAACGACGATACTGGTCTAGATGACTTCGAGTAAATAAAAATAAAAATATTAGTATTAAATGAAAATAATCATATTTTACTAGTATTTTTTATTTTTTTATGATATTATAAATACGAAAGAAAGGGAGATTATATGGAAGAAATTTTATTAAATGCCGAAGAAAAAATGGAAAGTACAATTAATTCACTTGAATATAAATTTACAAATGTTAGAGCAGGAAGAGCTAATCCTGGTATGTTAGATGGTATAACTGTAGAGTATTATGGAGTACAAACACCTCTAAAACAACTTGCAAACATCAGTGTACCAGAAGCAAGACAACTAATGATTAAACCATTCGACCGTGGTGTTCTTGGAGGTATTGAAAAGGCTATTTTTGAAGCCAACCTTGGTATTACTCCAAATAACAATGGAGAATGCATCTTCTTAGTTATTCCACCACTCACTGAAGATCGTCGTAAAGAACTAGTTAAACAAGTAAAATCATTAGCAGAGGAAGCACGTATTGCTCTAAGAAATATTCGTCAAGAAGCCAATACAGCTCTAAAAAATCTAAAATTACCTGAAGACACTGAAAAAGAAGGTAATGAAGAAGTTCAAGAATTAATTAATAAATATAATAAAACAGTAGATGAAAAATTAAAACTTAAAGAGCAAGACTTAATGACTATCTAATCTGTTTATAAAGAAGGGGAGTTTTGTTTATGAAAAGTATTTTTATGCCACCAAAAGATGGCTTAAAAAAAATGCAAGATCTAGGGGCTGACGTATACTCATATATCTTGATAAAGACTATTGAAACATTTATTGCAGATGGAATCAATCTTAGTGCCAAAGGTATATTAAATCCTAATACAACATATAAATACATCTTAGAAGATCCAGAAATAGTTCTTCCTATTTGTAAGTTGTATCCAGAATTAATTAGTATGTTTGACTATGCTAAAAATGATTCTGGACTATGCCTAGAATTGCTTGATAAAGATACCACACATAGTGAATGCACACTTGATAAAATGATATATTTTGATGAAAACCTAATATGCAGTAATAGATTAATCATAGAAAAAGTTATAAAACTATTAGCATTAGAATTAACTAAAAATCCTAAATATCGTTTTACATATCAAACTAGCACTAATAATGGTAAAAATATCTTATTAGATAAAATCTTATCAACAACACTAATAAGTGATGAGTCAGCTTCATCATTAGCATATTCTAGTCATAATGGCGAATTAGCTAAAAATTTATCACTAATAGAGCCATATTATGCTATAATACTAGATGATTCATTCTATTCAAGCATGGTCTTAAAAGATTCAGAAATACCAAAAACTAGACAACAACTACTAATTAATAGTGTTGAATCATACAAAAAAAGATATGGTATTAATAATAGTAATCCTTATCAAAAAGAGGATATTATAAGTAGACCAAACGAAAAAGTAAAAAGATTATTAAGAAATATAAAAAATAATGATATAAATTTATATTAATAAAACAATGATTTGGAAATAGTAAATCTAAAAAATATTTATTATAGAGAGTTAGGGATGGTGTAATCCTAATATAAATATAGATTGAATTCACCCAATGAGTTTTATCGTTAACTTGCGTTAAAAGTATAAGTGTATAACTAAAGTTATAAATAAAGGTGGTACCGCGGCTATGTCGTCCTTTAATTATAACTTTTTTTATTTAAATATAAGGAGGAAATATGAATAAAGAAATAATAACTAAATTAAAAGAAGAGGTTAATCATTTATTTAATGATAGCTTAACTTTAAATAAACTAAATGAATTAAAAGTAGAATATCTAGGTAAATCAGGTAAGATTACAGAATTATCTAAAATGATGAAAGATATACCTAATGAAGAAAAGAAAAATTTTGGTATGCTTATTAATGAAATAAGAAATGAATTTAATAATCTTTATGAAAAAACAAAGAAAGATCTAGAAGAATTTGAAATTAATCAAAAATTAGCAAAAGAAAAAATAGATATTACTATGCCTGCTACTGAAGTACTCAATGGTGCTCCTAATATCTTAGAATCAATCATCGAAGAAGTAGAAGAATTACTTATGTCAATGGGTTATGATGTTGTAGATGGCCCAGAAATAGAAGAAGATAAATTTAACTTTGAACTATTAAACATTCCAAAAGGACACCCAGCAAGAGATGCACAAGATACTTTCTATATCGAAGATGAAAAAGTACTATTACGTAGTCAAACATCTCCAGTTCAAGCAAGAACTATGCTAAAAGGTGAGGGTAAGACTCCAATCAGAATGATTTGCCCAGGAAAAACATATCGTCGTGACGATGATGATGCTACTCATTCACATCAATTCATGCAAATAGAAGGATTAGTAGTAGATAAAAACATAAGCTTATCTGATTTAAAAGGAACATTTGATGTCATTGCTAAAAAACTTTTTGGAGAAGATTGTATTACTCGTTTTCGCCCAAGTTATTATCAATTTACCGAGCCTTCTGTAGAAACAGATATCAGTTGCTTTAATTGTCATGGAAAGGGCTGTAATATTTGTAAAAATACGGGCTGGATTACCGTAGCAGGAGCAGGTATTGTTCATCCTAATGTTTTAAAAAATTGTGGTTATGATCCAGATGTTTGGACAGGTTTTGCCTTTGGATTTGGTGCAGAAAGACTTGCCATGTTAAAGTATGGTATAAATGACATTAGAACATTCTATATGACAGATTTAAGAGAAACTAGAACATTTGATAGAAAGGATAGTGATTAATATGATAAGTTTAAACTGGGTAAAAGACTATGTTGACTTAGAAGGAATCGATCTAAAAGAATTAGCAATTGATATTACTAAAGCTGGTGTCAATGTAGAAAAAGTTATTACTAATCATATAGATAACTTAGTAATTGGTGAAATAGTAGAATGCTATGATCATCCAAATAGTGATCACTTACATATCTGTAAAGTAAATATTGGATCAAAAATAACTCAAATAGTATGTGGAGCTCCAAATGTTAGAGTAGGACTAAAAGTAATAGTATCTCTTCCAGGAGCTATTCTTCCAGGAAACTTTGAAATAAAACCAGGCGTTATTAGAGGAGAAGAATCTAACGGAATGATTTGTGCCCTTTATGAATTAGGTCTAGAAGAAAAGACACAAGAGGCTTACGATAGAGGAATTCATGAATTACCAAGCAATGCCCCTGTAGGAGCTGATCCACTAAAATACCTAGGATTAGATGATACTATCTACGAACTAGATGTCCATAAACATCGTAATAATGATTGTTATTATCATATTGGTTTTGCTTATGAAATAGCTACTATCTTAAATAAAAAAGTAAAACTTCCTGATCTTACATTTACTGAAATAGAAGAGTCCATCGATGATAATTTTACTCTTGAAGTAAAAACACCGAAATGTCCATACTATTTAGCTAAAATGATTAAAGATATTGAAATAAAAGAGTCTCCTGATTTCATAAAAAGAAGATTAATATCTGCTGGTATGCGTCCTATCAACAATGTTGTCGATATCTCTAATTATGTTATGCTTGAATTTGGACAACCAATGCATTTCTTTGATTATAATAAACTAGGTAATAAAATTCTTGTTCGTGATGCTGTAGATAATGAAAAAATTACTACTCTTGATGGTAAAGAAAGGGTATTAACACATAATGATATCGTAATTACTGATGGCACTAAACCAGTATGCATTGCCGGAGTAATGGGTGGCTTAAATACCGATGTAGATAAAAATACTAAAACTATTCTTATTGAAAGCGCTATCTTTGATCCAATCAGTATCCGTTATACTGCTAATAACCTAAATCTAAAAAGTGAAGCCTCTATAAGATATGGCAAAGGACTAAACTATGAATACACTCTTATGGCTATCAATAGAGCATGTAATCTCTTAGAAAAATATGCTAATGCTAAAATTCTAAAAGATATCATAGTTCATGATACTATTGATAAAACACCTAAAGTAGTAAAATTTAAACATCATGATATCAATAAAATGTTAGGTATAACTATCTCTAGTAAAGATGTAGAATCAGAACTAGAACGTCTTGATTTTAAATATACCAAAGAAGGAGAAACATTCACTTGTATAATTCCACCACGCCGTCTAGATATAGAACCATTCGTAAATGATATAGCTGAAGAAATTGGTAGATTATATGGTTATCAAAATTTAGTATCAACTCTACCTGTAGTATCTATGCGTAAAGGTGAATATGTAGGAGATGTAAAATATCGTAAATTAATTTCTAAAAGATTACGTACACTAGGATTAAATGAAGTAAAGACTTATACTTTAGTATCTCCAGAACAAGCTAATATGTTTAACTATGAATCAAAAGAAAAAGTAATTCTACCAAATCCAATGAGTATTGATAAATCCATAGTAAGAACTACTGTTCTCCCATCACTCTTAACTATTTATGACTATAATAAATCTAGAAAAGTAAATAATGTATTTATCTATGAAATAAGTAAAACATATGATGTAAATTATGAAGAAGATACTAAAATAGCCATTCTTATGAAAGGAACATATCTAGGTAGTAATTGGAATCAATCTAAAATAAACACTGATTTCTACTTAGCAAAAGGCATTGTAGAAAACGTTTTAAACTATTTAGGACTAAAAAATCGTTATACTTATGAAGTATCAGCAATCGATGGAATGCATCCAGGTATGTGTGCTAAAATACTTCTTGATCGTGAACCAATCGGAGTAATTGGCCGTATTCATCCAAGTATTAAAAAAGATGATATCTATCTAATTGAATTATCTTTAAATAAATTAATTAAACCAGTTAAAAAGATTAAATATAAAGAATCAAGTAAATATCCAGAAATAAAAAAAGATGTTTCATTCATCGTAGATAACAACACTACTTGTAAAACTCTAGAAGATACCATTAAAAAGTCTGGTGGCCGTTTACTTGCAGATATCAGCCTATTTGATGTTTATCATGATAATAATAATGAAAAGTCACTTGCTTTTTCACTAACATTTAAAGATAATGAAAAAACTTTAACTGACGAAGAGGTTATGACTATATTTAACAAAATAATTACTGACGTCACTACTAAGTGCAATGCTAAATTAAAAAGTATATAATATTAAAGAACATTAGCGTATTTCTAATGAAGTGATAAAGTAAAAGTAGACACATAAAAAGAACGTGTTCTACTTTTCTTTT
>OIZL01000506.1_pt1 | contig 28393 bp, 25 predicted proteins | sample 1588541 | NCBI WGS metagenome assembly OIZL01 (sample SAMN03283285) | human gut metagenome | biome: human-associated habitat; material: feces | host: Homo sapiens | place: Peru | collected 2012 | reverse complement strand
ATAACGGTCCTAAGGTAGCGAAATTCCTTGTCGGGTAAGTTCCGACCCGCACGAAAGGCGTAATGATTTGAGCACTGTCTCGACAATGCATCCGGTGAAATTGAAGTACCAGTGAAGATGCTGGTTACCCGCGCCAGGACGGAAAGACCCCATGGAGCTTTACTCCAGTCTGGTACTGGGATTCGGTACTGCATGTACAGGATAGGTGGGAGGCTTTGAAGCTGGGACGCCAGTCTCAGCAGAGCCGCTGTTGGGATACCACCCTTGCAGTATTGGGTTTCTAACCAGCCGCCGTGATCCGGCGGTGGGACAATGCCAGGCGGGGAGTTTGACTGGGGCGGTCGCCTCCGAAAGGGTATCGGAGGCGCTCAAAGGTTCCCTCAGAATGGACGGAAACCATTCGAAGAGTGCAAAGGCAGAAGGGAGCTTGACTGCGACACCGACGGGTGGAGCAGGTACGAAAGTAGGACTTAGTGATCCGGTGGTATAAAGTGGGATTGCCATCGCTCAACGGATAAAAGCTACCCTGGGGATAACAGGCTTATCACTCCCAAGAGTTCACATCGACGGAGTGGTTTGGCACCTCGATGTCGGCTCATCGCATCCTGGGGCTGTAGCAGGTCCCAAGGGTTGGGCTGTTCGCCCATTAAAGCGGTACGCGAGCTGGGTTCAGAACGTCGTGAGACAGTTCGGTCCCTATCCGGCGCGGGCGTAGGATATTTGAGAGGAGCTGTCCTTAGTACGAGAGGACCGGGATGGACGGACCGCTGGTGTACCTGTTGGCGACCAACGCCATGGCAGGGTAGCCAAGTCCGGCAGGGATAAACGCTGAAGGCATCTAAGCGTGAAGCCCCCCTCGAGATGAGATATCCCAAATGCGAACTTGTTCGCAATTGTAAGACCCCTTGAAGACTACGAGGTAGATAGGTTTAAGGTGTAAGCACAGCAATGTGTTCAGCTGATAAATACTAATCGGTCGAGGGCTTAACCACAAGAAACGTCAGCAAAGGCTGCCGTATCTTGAGAAGAAGCTGACGCTTCTTCCAATGAATAAATGAAGTAACAGCAGAGGCTGCCACTTCTGATAGAATCTTTAGAAACAACAGCAGAGGCTGCCACTTCTGAGAGGATTTCTTAGAAGACAGCAAAGGCTGCCACTTCTGAGAGAGAACGCAAACGGATAGAAACAATTCTTCAGTATTTGGTTTTGAGGGTATGTCCCAGAAATAACAACACTGTTTACAAATTTCTGTAAATAGTGTTTTTTTTTATCACAATTTATGATATAATGAGGAAAAGCATGCAGAAGTTTGAAATCTGAGCTTTTAAACATACAATGTGAGGTGGATTACATGGATACAAAGATTCTGCTTGAAAATGGAACGAATGAATTGGAAGTGCTTGAATTTAAATTGGATGGGAACGCATACGGTATCAATGTTGCGAAGATAAAGGAGATCATCAATTATCAGGAAGTGACGCCGGTGCCGAACGCTCATCCGAGTATAGAAGGAATTTTTATGCCGCGTGATACGATGATCACCGCGATCGACCTGAAGAACTGTCTGCAGCGTGGAGTGTCAGAGCCGGGTGGATTGTTTATCGTTACCAACTTTAACAAATTGGACATCGCTTTTCATGTAGATTCCGTGGTAGGAATTCATCGTGTGTCCTGGAGTGACATTATCAAGCCCGGATCTACCGTATCAACGACAGAGGATGGCGTTTCTACCGGTATCATCAAGTTTGATAATCGCCTGATCATTATTCTGGACTTCGAGAAGATCGTGACAGACATCAATCCGGAGACTGGTCTGAAAATGACAGAGATTGATGCGTTGGGTGACAGACAGAGAAATGATGTTCCGATTCTGATCGCAGAAGATTCGCCCCTTTTGAATAAACTGATCGTAGATTCCTTACATAAAGCAGGATATGCAAATCTGATCCATACAGAGAACGGACAGCAGGCATATGAGGTGATCGAGGAGTGCAAGAAAGAGGGTACGCTTAAAGATCACGTACAGTGTATCATAACAGATATTGAGATGCCGATCATGGACGGACACAGATTGACGAAGCTCGTCAAGTCTGATGATGCGACGAAAGATATTCCGGTCATCATTTTCTCTTCTCTTGTGAACGAGGATATGAAGAAGAAGGGGGATGCGCTTGGTGCAGATGCACAGTTATCCAAACCGGAAATTGGCAATTTAGTGAAAGTAATTGATGATCTGGTCTTAAATTTAAATTAGAACGACTGACAGGTAAGGCCGGGATTTTCCCGGCTTTAACTATATATCCTGCGAAAAGGAAAATGCTATGAGTGATGTGGAATTGAAAATAAAACGATCCATCGAGGAGGCAGACCTGGTTCTGATCGGACTTGGAACCGGATTTGAGTATGACTGGCACGATCTGCTTGAGGATGCCAGATATCAGGAGATAGAAAAAGATATTGCCGATAGAGAAGAGTATCGATGGAGCGTTCCTTTTTTGCAGAAAATGGTGCTGCGGAGCACGGCGGATGAACGTCTGATGCGTGCTTATGAGAAATTGCAGAAACTTGTGAACGGAAAGAATTATTTTCTGGTATCGCTGTGTATGGACGACTATGTGTATCGGCTTCCTTTTCAGGAGGAACGAGTCGTAACGCCATGCGGAGGATTCAGAAAGATGCAGTGTGACGGGAACTGCTCGAGGATATTGCAGGAGGTTCCGGAGAACGTCTATGAGGATGTGCTGGCGTATTACCAGAAGAAAAAGCAGCTGAATGAACTGCATGAGCCGGTGTGCGAGAAATGTGGGGCGAGCCTGCGGTTTAACCAGATCGGAGTAACCCATTACGCGGAAGAAGGATATCTGCAGGAGTGGGATAAATATACGAAATGGCTGACAGGCACGGTCAACAGGAAAGTGTGCGTGTTAGAGCTTGGAGCCGGGATGGAATACCCGTCGGTGATTCGATTCCCGTTTGAGAAGATAGTTTTTTATAATAAAAAAGCAGAGTTGTACCGTATTCATCCCTTTTTATATCAGATTGGGGAAGAGATTGCGGATCGGGGAATGGGAGTCAAGGCTGATCCTGTGAAGTTCCTGGGAGAAAATGCAAAAATCTGATCGTCTCAGGTTTGTGAAACGGAGCAGTCTATGATAAAATAAATCCAGCGATCAAGGCCAGATCAAAATATATTTACACGAGCGTCTGTGAAGGCAGGACAAGCACCTGAAATCAGGGATTAGTTCTTGTACAGCGGGCGCAGGAAGGCTTTGCATGGCTGGAACAAACAAAAAGTCAGTGGGGAAAATTCTATGAGTTCAAACGAAGAGTATTTAGACAGTCTATTAAATTCCATGATGGAACCCAAGGAAGGGGAAGCGCAGCCGGAAGGGGATGCTGCGACGGATCCGGGTGCCAATTTTGGACTACAGGATGAAGGAATAGCTACAGAAGCAGATAATACAGGGGATTCCAGCGATTTTGCATTGGAGGATATTCCGGAGGATGATGATATTTTGTCGGCGCTGAGTGCAGAGACGAACACGGATGCGCAGGATATGCCGGCAGTGGATGCCGGGGAGTCGCAGTCTGGGGATGCCGAGATGTCTATGGATGATATCGACGCAATGCTGGCTTCCTTAGCAGGCGATACATCGCTGGACAGTGCGACAGAGAGCACGCAGGAGGAAACGGTTCAGCCGGAGTCTTCGATACCCGATGCCGGAATCTATGATGGAATTACAGATCAGGATACACAGGATAGCGGTCTTGACGAAGGAGCTTCGGCAGATGATGATATGCTTGCCATGTTGGAGAGCGTGCCGGATGATGAGCAGACAGTAGATTCGGAAGAGCCGGATTTTGATTTCTTTTCGGGTGAAGAGGAATTTCCGGAGGAAACCGAGGAAGTTCCCTCGGAGGATGTAACACCGCATATCAATAACACTGAGGATGCACAGGATACGCTGGACACCGATTTCCTTGGACTGGGAGATCTTTCGGACGATGGACAGAGCGAAGACATCTTTTCTGGTGCCGAAGATGCGAGCGATGCGATGCCGGAGGAGACGGTCGAACAGCAGCCGGAGGAGAAAAAGGAGAAGAAGCATCACTTTTTCAAGGGAAGAAATAAGAAAAAGAAGGTAGAAGAGCAGGAGACACCGGCGGAAGAGAGCGAGAATGGCGAGGAGAGTTCCGGTGAGGATATGGATGCACTGGAAAGTCTGCTGCAGTCGTCAGACGAGATGACAGAAGAGGCGCCTTCCGAGGAGAAAAAGAAGGAAGGTTTCTGGAAACGTCTGCTTGAATTCCTCATGGAGGAAGACGAAGAGGGCGAAGAGGATGCACAGGAGTCGGCGGAGGGTGAACTGCCGATGGGAAATCCGACAGAGGAGAATATGGAGCTGTTGGAGGAACTCAGTGCGGAGGACAAAAAACAGACCAAAGAGAAGGATCAGAAAAAGAAGAATAAAAAAGGCAAAAAAGGGAAAAAGAATCAAAATAAAAACCCGGAAGAGGGAGAGGACGAAGAGTCCGAGGAGACGGCAGAACCGGCTAAAAAGAAGCGCAAAAACAAGAAAAAGAAACAAGATGAGGCAGCGCTGGAAGAGGTGATCCAGGAGCCGGAGAAGAAACTTTCCAAGAAAAAGGTGCTTACCGTATTTGTATTCTGTGGTACGCTTGCCGCCTGCGTGATCCTGATCAATATGCTGTTCCCGGGGTATATGGAAAAGCGGGATGCAAGAGTTGCCTACGATCAGCAGAATTATGAAGTTGCCTATGATCTGCTTTATGGCAAAAAGCTGAACGCAGAGGACGAGGCTGTGTTCCAGAAGAGCAATGTGATCCTGCAGATACAGCATGTGCTCAAGGAATACGAGGTATATCAGAAGCTGGATATGAGACTGGAAGCGCTGGATGTGTTAGTGCAGACGGTGTCCGATTATCCGGATCTGCTTTCCAAGGCTGAAAAATATCACGTGGAATCGCAGGTGAGCGGAGTATATGAAGAGATCCTTGCCACACTGGAACGCGATTTTGGCGTGTCAGAGGTACAGGCGATGGAGGCCGCAGCGGCGGAGGATAATGTCACTTATACAAAGATCCTCACAGCGATGGCTGGAGGAACGACATATGATCCGGAGACCGGCGAAGAGGTGACGGATCAGAAGCAGGATATTCTCCCGGAGGAGGAAGAATTTCTGGAAGAGACACAGGCGGAGGACACAACGACAGCAGTTGAGGGACAGGAATAAAGATGGTAGCAATAATTGACTATGATGCCGGAAATATCAAGAGCGTGGAGAAAGCACTGCACGCTCTTGGTTATGAGGCGGTGATCACCAGAGACAGAGAGACATTACTTGCGGCAGATCATGTGATCCTGCCCGGCGTAGGAGCGTTTGGCGATGCCATGGAAAAGCTGCATACCTATGGTTTGGTGGATGTGATACGTGAAGTGGTTGACAGACACATCCCGTTTCTTGGAATCTGCCTGGGATTACAGATGATGTTTGAGAGCAGCGAGGAAGCGCCCGGCATAGAGGGGCTTTCCCTGATGCGTGGAAAGATCGTGCGGATACCGGAAGCGGAAGGCTTGAAGATCCCGCATATCGGATGGAATTCTCTTACATATCCATCGAAAGGAAGGCTGTTTGAGGGAATAGAGGAAAACAGCTATGTCTATTTTGTACATTCTTACTATTTAAAGGCGGAAGAGAGGGAGGTCGTTAAGGCAGCCACAGAATATGGAACGCTGATAGATGCCTCCGTGGAAAAGGGAAACGTTTTTGGATGTCAATTCCACCCTGAAAAAAGCTCGGATGTCGGAATGAAGATCCTGCGGAATTTCCTGGAGGTCAAAGGAAGGAACGACTGAGAAAGATAGAAGATGGAGTAGACCAGTATGTATACGAAGCGAGTGATTCCTTGTCTGGATGTAAAGAACGGACGAGTGGTAAAAGGCGTAAATTTTGTGAATTTTAAGGATGCAGGGGATCCGGCAGAGGTTGGAGCCGCCTACGATAAGTCAGGGGCGGATGAACTGGTATTTCTGGATATTACGGCATCCTCCGATGCGCGCGCGACGGCAGTCGAGATGGTGAGAAAGGTTGCGGAGAAGGTTTTCATCCCCTTTACTGTGGGAGGTGGAATCCGTACCGTGGACGATTTCAAAGCCATTTTGCGTGAAGGCGCAGATAAAGTATCGGTGAATTCTGCAGCGATCATGAACCCGAGGCTGATCAGTGATGCAGCCGATAAGTTTGGAAGCCAGTGCGTGGTCGTTGCGATTGATGCGAAAAAGAGAGAAGATGGAAGCGGCTGGAATATTTACAAAAACGGAGGCCGCATAGATATGGGGATTGACGCCGTGGAATGGGCGATGAAGGCAGACCAGCTCGGAGCGGGGGAGATCCTTCTCACCAGCATGGACGGAGATGGCACAAAGGCGGGATATGATCTGGAGCTGACCAGAGCGATCGCTGAGAACGTATCCATCCCGGTCATTGCGTCAGGTGGAGCGGGTACAATGGAGGATTTCTATGACGCGTTTACCATCGGCAAGGCAGATGCAGCTCTGGCGGCTTCACTGTTTCATTTTAAAGAAATGGAGATCCGCGATCTGAAAAAGTATCTGCGGGAAAGAGGAATTTCCGTGCGGCTGTAGAAAACACGGCTTTGGAAATGCTGTGAGCAGAAGAAGGGAAAAAGAAAGATATGGCGATGCTTAGCAACGATTGGGCGGCAGCCTTAAAAGAGGAATTTCACAAGGAATACTATCGGGAACTGTACACCTTTGTGAAGGATGAGTACAGCAGAAAGATAATCTATCCTCCGGCAGAGGATATTTTTAATGCGTTTCATTTTACGCCGCTGGAGAAGGTGAAGGTGCTGCTCTTAGGCCAGGATCCTTATCACAATGAGCATCAGGCGCACGGGATGAGCTTTTCGGTACTGCCCGACCAGAGGGAAATTCCCCCCTCTTTGCAAAATATTTATAAAGAGCTTCATGATGATCTGGGATGCTACATCCCGAATAACGGTTATCTGAAAAAATGGGCAGATCAGGGAGTGCTGCTTTTAAATACCGTTCTTACTGTGCGCGCACATCAGGCAAATTCGCACCAGGGAAAAGGCTGGGAGCAGTTTACGGACGCCGTGATCGAGGCAGTCAACGCGCAGGATCGACCGATCGTGTACCTGCTGTGGGGCAGACCGGCGCAGAGTAAGATCCCTATGCTTACAAATCCCAAGCATCTGATTTTGAAAGCGCCGCATCCGAGTCCGCTTTCCGCTTACCGGGGCTTTTTTGGATGCAGGCATTTCAGTCAGACGAACCGTTTTCTGGAAGAGCACGGCGTGGAGCCGATTGACTGGCAGATAGAAAATATTTAGTTTTTATAGTGTGAAAAATTCATAATTGAAAGTTTTTTCATACATGAGATCTGTGTCGGCGCATTTGACACGAACTCGATATGCGCAAAGAACGTGCGCAGAAATGGAGAAAAAATGAAAATGTGCATTGTAACTGCTCCATGCGGAGTTTGAGGATACCGCATGGAGGAGAAGGCGATTAGCCTGTATCCTCAGACTCTGCATCCATTCAAAGAAATTATATTTTGAAGAGGAGCAGAGATCGGAGTGGATCTTGGAAGTTTTGCAGTCGCGTTTATCACGTTGTCGTTCTTTATAAGGATTCCGGAAGAAAAGAGCGAGAAGAAAGAAAAAGTTCTGACCCTTGCCAAAGAGGGACTTCAGTTCTTGCGGCAGAATCCTCTGATTTTGACTGTGATACTGTTTATGTCAGGAATCAACTTTGTATCTTCGGCGGTTGAGGCAACGATGCCGGGATATGTCCTTCCCAACCCAAAGGGTGGATCTGTCGTCCTTGGAATTGTAACATCGTGTTCCGGGTTAGCAATGGTGATGGGGAGCATACTGGTTTCCTTTTTGCCAAAACCAAAAAACAGAGTAAAGGTCATTTACCTTACGATGCTTTTTGCCATGGGAACGGAGAATTTTATTCTGGCATTTTCCAGAGAGCCGGTTGTCTGGTGCATCGGTCAGATTGTTGGATGGTTTCTGGTGCCTGTGATGAGCACGAATCTGGAGGTACTTTTAAGGACGAGCATTCCGGTCGAGTTGCAGGGGCGAGTATATGCCTGTCGAAATACGCTTCAGTTTTTCACGATCCCGATTGGACTGTTTTTGGGCGGGGTCATGGTAGATCGCGTTTCGGAGCCATTTATGGAGGCGCAGATGGGAAATGCGTTCCTGACAGCGTTATTTGGAGTCGGAAAAGGCTCCGGCGCGGCGCTGATGATGTTTGTATATGCCGTTTTGGGAAGTTCTTTCTGTGTCATTGCAGGGAGATTTCTTCGGAAATATGCAAAGGGAGAAACGAATTAAAAAAAGAATAGTTATTTTGGAAAAAGGGGATGAACGAGCTTCATCCCTTTTTGTATGATAGAAATATAATACTTGACTAATCTGTCAGATATGATATATTGATAGTGTTCCTAACAAGAACTACTAAGAAAAGGAGCGCAGAGATGGAGCATCAGGATGTAATAGAAAAGCTGACAGAGTTTGGATTGACCAGACAGGAGGCGTCTATCTATCTGTGCCTGTATCAGAATGGAGATCTGAACGGGTATGAAGCGGCCAAGCATACGGGAATCTCGCGTTCCAACGTCTACAGTGCCCTGGCCGGTCTGGTGGAGAAAGGAGCTGCTTATCTGATTGAGGGTGCGAGCAGCAAATATACGGCGGTTCCAGTGCAGGAATTTTGCACCAACAAGATCCGAAATCTGCAGGAGCTGGCGGAAAACCTTGAAAAGGAGATCCCCGAGGCGAGGATCACAACAGATGGCTACATTACGATTGAGGGATACCGGCACATATATGATAAGGTTCTGCACATGATAGAGGGAGCGGAACACCGGATATATCTGTCGGCGCCTCACGACTTCATTGAAAAGCTGGATGAAGTGCTATGTGAGGTAATAGATAGGAGAAAAAAACTGGTCCTGATCACGGACGCAGAGACAGACCTGACGAGGCGCGGTGCGATCGCATATCAGACAGACCGCAAGGAAAACCAGCTCAGGCTGATCATTGATTCTGCGTATGTCCTGACAGGAGACATCACTGGAAGCAGCAGTGATACCTGCCTTTTCAGCGGGCAGAAAAACTTCGTGAGTGTCTTTAAGGAGGCGCTTCACAACGAAATAAAACTGATAGAACTGACAGAAGAGAATGCTGAATAATCTGCCTGTCAGGCATGGAGGAGAAATGAATAAGAAACCGTTTGTGACAAAACAGCAGATCGAAGAGATTACAAAGACATACCCGACGCCTTTCCATATCTATGATGAAAAGGGAATACGGGAGAATGCGAAAGCAGTGAAAGACGCCTTTGCCTGGAACAAAGGCTTTAAAGAGTATTTTGCGGTAAAGGCCTGCCCGAATCCCTTTTTGATCCAGATCCTGCATGAGTATGGGTGCGGATGTGACTGTTCTTCGCTGACAGAGCTGATGCTCAGCAATGCGCTTGGGATCAATGGGCATGACATCATGTTTTCTTCGAATGATACGCCCGCGGAGGAATATGCGTACTGTGCAAAGGTCGGAGGAATCATCAACCTAGATGACATCACGCATATTGAGTTTGTTGAAAAGATCCTGGGAAGCCTTCCGGAGACGATGAGCTGCCGTTATAATCCGGGTGGCGTGTTCCAGATGAGCAACGGGATCATGGACAACCCTGGGGATGCAAAATACGGCTTTACGACGGAGCAGCTCTTTGAAGGATACCGTATTTTGAAAGAAAAAGGAGTAAAGCATTTCGGACTGCACGCTTTTCTGGCAAGCAATACGGTCACGAATGAATATTACCCGCAGCTTGCAAAGCAGCTTTTTGAAGTGGCGGTCGAACTGAAAGAAAAAGTTGGCGTTGCGTTGGAGTTCATCAATCTGTCTGGCGGCGTGGGGATCGCGTATACCCCGGAGCAGACAGCTAACGATATCAAGGTGATCGGAGAGGGCGTGCGCAAGGTATTTGAAGAGGTTCTGGTTCCGGCAGGTTTGGGACATGTGGCAATCTATACAGAGATGGGTCGCTTTATGATGGGACCGTACGGAGAGCTTGTGACCAAGGCGATCCATGAGAAGCACACGCACAAGGAGTACATCGGAGTCGATGCCTGTGCGGTAAATCTGATGAGACCGGCAATGTATGGCGCGTATCATCATATCACGGTGCTTGGCAAGGAAGACGCGCCGCTTGACCATGTGTACGATGTGACAGGCTCGCTGTGTGAGAATAATGATAAATTTGCGATCGACAGAAAACTGCCGAAGATCGATATGGGCGATTATCTGGTGATCCATGATACCGGCGCACACGGATTTGCCATGGGGTACAACTACAATGGAAAGCTCAAATCTGCGGAGCTACTTTTAAAGGAGGATGGAAGTGTACAGTTGATCCGGCGCGCTGAGACGCCGAAGGATTACTTCGCAACCTTCGACTGTTTTGACCTGTATTCCAAGCTGGAAGGTTAAGAAAAATACTTGCCAACAACCGGGGGATATGGTAAGATATAACTCGGTTGTTGAAATGCCGGTGTGTCGGAATGGCAGACGAGGCAGACTCAAAATCTGTTGTGGGCAACCACGTGCGGGTTCAAGTCCCGCCACCGGCAGTTAAAAAGCTCAGTGTTTACTGGGCTTTTTATTTTTTGTGTTGCATTTCGTGTTGCATATTATCAAAATGCTGCAATGTCATTGTGTTATATTTCTGCGTATATTCGCCTATAGTTCCCCGGTAGATAGCTTTTAATGTATGATCGGATGACCAGCCGCCACGCTGCATAATGTATTGATCTGGGACGCCAATAGCGTGCATGATACTGGCGGCATAGTGCCACAGATCGTGAAAACGGAAGTGTACGATATTTAATCGCTTTATTGCACTTTCAAAGTGTATTGTCACCTTGTCAGGCATTAAGTTTATAAGCCTGCCAGCAGATATCAAACAGTATGAAAAATACATGAGGATATTTGGCACAAAGAAATCAGGAGGATCCATTGAGGGATTCAGAGAAATAAAGTATAATAAGGCTGAGAAATGGGAAACCATCAAAGCCAGAAAACAAGATGCCATAAACAATTTGAGTTAGGATAAAATTATCCGGCTCAATGGTATGCTGGGAAATCAGGAAACCAGGTTATGGTACAAACACATGGATGAGAAAATACCGGAGCTGATAAAGGATATCAAGGGATTAGAAGAACAGGCAAAGGCACCTCACAGCCTAAGAAACAAGTACAGAATCCAAGCGAGAGATCTTATGAAAGATCAAAAAACAAGAGCAATCCTGGATAAGGAGCACCCAAATCTCACATGGGATGAGGTACTTGAAAAAAAGCGGTTGAAACATGGACTCACCGGAGATGATGCATACCGAGATATAATTCGGAGTAGCGCCACAACAAACAAGGGATATGATGAAAAGGCAGGTGTAAAACCATGAAAGCATTTCAATTAAGCGATCCCAACATCATATATTTTCAAAACCTTGAAAGAATACCAGGTGATCAGGAGCTTGAGAATCTTAAAAGGGAAATCCGGGCAACAGGAGGCAAGATTGGAAAGAAAAAAGAAGCTGGGCTTGATGATTTATATGAATGCAGCATAAAAGGTATGAGGTTTGATATAATATTTGATGGAGCAGAGGCAACACTTTATGCACCAGAGAAAGAAACCATAGAACGATTGATGAGTATGTTCGTATAAGACAATAGCCAACGATATTAAAAGAGCTATGCCAAAAGGCATGGCTCTTTTGGTATGCGTGCGGCATGGATGAGCTGATGGAAATAATACTGATTACCTTTGCGGGCACATTCATGGTTGTATCCACGGTATTCTCATTTGCCATCAAAAAGGCAGAGAAAGTAATGGAGCAGGATATGCAGAATAAGAAAGGAGAGAAAGAATGAACTTTGGAGAGGCACTTGAGGAATTAAAGATCGGATATAAATGGGTGAGAGCCGGATGGAATGGCAAGGCATTTATATTGAGTTAGATGTGCCTGTATAACCAGTCAACAAGCCATGTGCGGCGCGGGGCGGTGTACAATGTCATCTTGTCCGGTGGAGCCGTTTTTGATTGTCTCAATGATGCGGTTGTAACTGTCTTGGTTGACCGGCTAAGGCTGTGTATGCTCCCATGTGTTTGGGATCCTTTCATCAGCACCGGGAGACTGGTCTGCGGCTGACACTCCAGAGCGGAGCGTTCCGACTTAAATTACTTTTGCATATAATTTCGTGACCTTCCGGATTTTGTCGGCGTCTTCGCAACTTTTTAACTCTCCGAGGTCGATTATAAAAATCTGTTCCTTGTTTCCTTGGGCAAGCAGTTATTTATAAAATCTTCTGCGCTGTCTGGATTTGGAGAAAACAGCGGTAACGGTCACCTTTGTTTTTCTGTCGTTCTGTGTGTTCTTGTCGATTTTGTAGGCAACTGCCCAGGTGCAATTATTAAATGTTATATTTTTCATGTTGTAATCCTCACTTTCATGTTTGCTGTTCTCTTGTTGATATTATAATAACACTGATTTTAACACACACCAACACTAAAAAGAGTGGCTTTGAAATTTGCTTTTGTGTTGCATTTTCAAGTTATATTATATATAATGTAATCAAATGAAAAAGTGAGGTGGAAAAATGTTTTCTTATAAAATAGATGTGTTAAAAGCTCTTTCTGAACGCGGTTATACGTCTACTAGGATGCGAAGAGAAAAGATTATGAGCGAAGCAACTATGCAGAACTTGCGAAAAGGTAAGGGAATCACAACAGACACTATTAACACGATTTGCATTATCTTAAGATGCCAGCCGTCGGATATCTTGGAAATTGTACCGACTGATGAAGAAAAAATAAAGTATTTCTAAACACTAAAAATAGTGTTTACATATGCGGCAAACAATGTTATTATAATATTGTCGAAAGACAATAGCTGAAAGGAAAGTGGCAAGGTTGGAATGGAAGAGAAAGGAGGACAGAATGGACAACATGAACATGCAAGAAGCATCACGAGTTATTTTGGGATTGAGAGCCGCCGGATGGAGTGAGAAAGATATTAATGATTTCATTTTGTACATCGAGACGGGCGACGAACAGTATAAGCCAAAAGAAAAGCCCACAAAATAGGCTTTAGGGAATGAGAGAGAGGGCGGACTTGCCGCCGCTCTCAATCAAAAATATTATATCATTTAGATTTTAAATTATCAAGGACCGCCAGAAATGGTGGTTTTCTTTTGCGCAGAACGGAGAAAATCTTTATTGATTTTTCACAAAATTATCAAGGAAAATACACAAATGTAACGTTACATAAAGCGTTACAGTAACGGTCTGTAACGCTCTAGAATCATCTTATATCTATTTCTCTATTGAGAAATAGGAGTGTGTGTTTTTATAATTAAGAGAAAAGATTATAATGTATTATATTTATATAAATATATATACAGAGCCAGAAAAAAGAAAATAATTTACCTAGTATGGCGGAGCAAATTTTTTGTACGCCGGAAAAGGCTTATTTGCATACCGGAGCAGACTTATTAGCACGCTGGGGCAGACTTTTTTTGTATGGCGGAGCAGACTTAATTGGATGGCAGAGCAAATTTTTTTGACACACCGGAGCAACCTTTTTTGTGCATGGATATTGAGATAACAATGGGAGAAAATCTTCGGACAGCATCTTGTAAGTTTCCCGTCAGAATGATAAAATAAATGCAATCAGAAGGTTTGAATAGACTAACCACACAAGCCAATATGATAAAACGATAATTCTGGTGATTCCTTTGAAAAAGGGAGCCGGATGAGAAACGGAGGACAAAGACATGAAAAACGTATTTAAGAATGTGAATTGGAAAAAGGTTGGAACCTTTGCAGGGGGTGTCTTGTTCGGTACAGCGGGAATCAGTATTCTGTCCAGCAAGGACGCCAAAAAAGTTTATACGCACTGTACGGCAGCCGTTCTGAGAGCGAAGGACTGCGTGGTAAAGAAGGCAGGCATCCTTCAGGAGAACTGCGGAGATATCTATGCGGATGCGAAGGATATCAACGAGGACCGCGCACGCGCCGCTGAGGAATGTGTGTGCGAGGATGACGCAGAATAAGAAGTGTCACCGGAAACGAGGCGAGAAAAGTGAAATTTATCATACAGAGTGAATCCAGAGGACGAATGAGGATCACGGCTTCGCAGAAACGGATGACCTTCGAGCAGGCGGACACGCTCCAGTATTATCTGATGAAGCTGGAGGGCGTCTCCGACGCCAAAGTCAATGAAAATACCTGCGGTGCAGTTATCTACTATCATGGCGAGCGGGCGGCGCTTCTTACTGCGCTGAAGAAATTCCGCTATGAGATGGTAGAACTGCCGGATGGTTACCTTGCGTCGTCTGGAAGAGAATTAAATGCACAGTACAGGGATCGGCTGATCGGGAACGTAGCGCTCCACTATGCGAGAAGATGGCTTCTCCCCGCGCCGGTCAGAGCGTGCTATGTGATCTGGCAGTCCGCCCATTTTCTGAAAAAGGGCATTAAGTGTCTGTGGCAGCGCAAGATCGAAGTGCCGGTGTTAGACGCGGCGGCGATCACGGTGTCTATGCTGCGGGGTGATTTCGATACGGCGGGTTCTGTGATGTTCCTGCTGGGGATCGGCGATATCCTGGAGGACTGGACGCACAAGAAGTCTGTGGGCGATCTGGCAAGGAGTATGTCCCTGAATATTGACAGAGTATGGCAAAAGACCGAAGCGGGCGAGGTGCTTGTCGAGACGAGCAGGATCACCGAAGGAGATCAGATCGTCGTACATATGGGAAATGTGATCCCGTTTGACGGCGTTGTGGCAGACGGAGAGGGCATGGTCAATCAGGCGTCCCTTACCGGGGAAGCGATACCGGTGCGCCGGGATGCGGGAACCTACGTGTATGCCGGAACCGTGCTGGAGGAAGGCGAGATCACGGTCTGCGTGAAGCAGGTCGGAAACTGCAGCCGCTATGAGAAGATCGTGACAATGATCGAGGAGTCGGAAAAGCTCAAGTCGGGGCTGGAGAGCCGGGCAGAGCATCTGGCCGACCGTCTGGTGCCGTGGACGCTGGGAGGAACGATCCTCACCTATCTGCTGACCAGAAATATCACAAAGACGGTTTCCGTGCTGATGGTGGACTATTCCTGTGCGCTCAAGATGGCGATGCCGATCGCGGTTCTGTACGCGATCCAGGAGGCAAACCATTACAGTATCACTGTGAAGGGCGGCAAGTACCTGGAGGCGGTAGCAGACGCGGAGACGATCGTCTTTGATAAGACGGGAACGCTCACGAAGGCAACGCCCCGTGTGGTCGATGTCGTTTCCTTTAACGGGGAAGAACCGAAGGAACTTCTGCGGCTGGCAGCCTGCCTTGAGGAGCATTTCCCTCATTCGATGGCAAAGGCGGTGGTCGATGCGGCGCAGGAGAGAGGACTGGAGCACGAAGAGATGCACTCGAACGTAGAGTATGTCGTAGCGCACGGTATTTCCTCCAGTGTGGAGGGCAAGAAGGTGATCATCGGAAGCCACCATTTTATCTTCGGGGATGAGAACTGTACGATCCCGGACGGAAAGCAGGAGGCGTTTGACGCGCTGCCGGTCGAGTATTCGCACCTGTATATGGCGATCGACGGACAGCTTGCAGCGGTCATCTGTATTGAGGATCCGCTCAGACAGGAGGCGGCAGAGGTTGTGAAGGCGCTCCGGCGCGAAGGCTTCCGGAAGATCGTGATGATGACTGGAGACAGTGACCGGACGGCGAGAGCGATCGCGGCGAAGGTCGGTGTGGACGAGTATTATTCCGAGGTGCTGCCGGAAGATAAGGCGAAGTTCGTCGAGCAGGAGAAGGCGAGCGGAAGAAAGGTTATCATGATCGGAGACGGTATCAACGATTCTCCGGCGCTGTCGGCGGCGGACGCCGGGATAGCGATCAGCGACGGCGCTGCGATCGCAAGGGAGATCGCGGACATCACGATCGGCGCGGATGACCTGTATCAGATCCTCGTCCTGCGCAGGCTCAGCAAGGCGCTGATGAAGAGGATACGCGGCAATTACCGTAAGATCGTAAGTTTTAACTCAGCACTGATCCTGCTTGGGGTGATGGGCGTGATCCAGCCGACGACATCGGCGCTTCTGCATAATACATCAACCATATTGATCAGTATGGGCGGCATGAGAAAATTACTTCCGGAGGAATGATCCCCCGGAAGTTTTTTTTCTCTGCTGTTGACAAAAATATCGCTATATGATACTTTTGTATTACCGACAGACTGTCGGTTATAAAAACAGAGAGAGGTTTTTCCGTGAGAGTATTAAAGGAAGCGCAGGAGCGCAGAAACGAGATCCTGGATGCGGCGGAGCGGCTGTTTTGCACGAAGGGATTTGACAATACGAGCACAAACGACATTCTGAACGAGGTTGGGATCGCCAGAGGAACGCTGTACTATCACTTCAAGTCGAAGGAGGACATTCTCGACGCGATGATCGAAAGGCTGACCGGGCAGATCATGCGGAAGGCGGCGGTGATCGCGGAGGATAAGAGTCTGTCCGTGCTGGACCGTCTGGTGCACTCGATCATGGCGCTGCACGTGGACAACGATCTGGGGCATATGCTGATGGAGCAGGTGCACCGTCCGCAGAACGCTCTTTTGCACCAGAAGATGCAGAGCCGGATGCTCAAGGCGGTAAATCCCATGATCACGGAGGTCATCAGGGACGGTATCGCACAGGGAATCTTCCAGACGGACTACCCGGAGGGGATGGTGGAGATGACCATGCTGTATTCCAATGTAGCGTTTGACGATCTGGAGGAAAGCACGCCGCAGGAAAGAGTGAACCGGATCCTGGCGTTTACCTACAATGTAGAACGGATGCTGGGGATGGAGCAGGGGAGTCTGACGGCGGCGATGCAGATGATCTTCCGCTTAGAAGAAAAATAACGATTTGGTCAGCAGACCAGATTGTTTTTTGCCCTTCAATCGACCGACAGACGGTCTAATATAGAACTGTAACCACGCACACCGGGGACAGGAGTGTACATAGAAGAGGTGTGCAGAAATGAGGATCGATATGAAAACAAAGACGACAAGCAACTTTCCTAAGTTCCTGCTGCTGTGGACAGGGAGTCTGATTTCATCGGTCGGCGGCGGACTGACCAGCTTTGGACTGGGCGTGTATGTATTTCAGCAGACCGGCAGCGCAGCTGGCATGGCGCTTGTGACGCTGCTCGCCTTTCTGCCTACGCTCCTGCTGAGCGTGCCGGCTGGCGTGCTGGCAGACCGCTATGATAGACGGGTTCTGATGATGATCGGGGATGGATTCTCGGCATTTGGGATCCTTTATATTCTGATCTGTATGATCCGGGGGCAGGCGAGCCTTACGCAGATCTGTGTCGGCGTGTTTGTGAGCGCGGTGTTTTCCTCGCTGCTGGAGCCGTCCTACCGGGCGACGGTGACGGATCTTTTGACGCGGGAAGAGTATTCGAAGGCAAGCGGTCTGGTCAGCCTTGCAGGGAGCGCAAGGTATCTGATCTCGCCGGTTCTGGCAGGGATCCTGCTTACGGTGAGTGACATTCGGCTGCTGCTGGTGATCGATATCTGTACTTTCTTCGTGACGGTGACGTCCACGGCGGTTGTAAAGAAAGGGCTGGTTTCGAAGCCGGCAGAGGAGAGAGAAACGTTTGCGGAAAGCATGCGACAGGGATGGGAGGCGGTCCATTCCCGCAAGGGCGTGTTCCTTCTGATCCTGCTGTCCTCGGCGCTCACCTGCTTTATGGGGGCGTTTCAGATTCTGGCGGAGCCGCTGATCCTGGCGTTTCAGAGCTCGGCGGCACTTGGCGTAGGGGAGACGATCTGCGCAAGCGGTATGCTGGTGTCCAGCCTGCTTCTGGGGATCCGGGGACTGAAAAAGGGGTATGCCGGCGTGCTGAGCAACTCGCTGATGGTGGCAGGGCTTTCCATGGCAGCCTTTGGGATCTGGGAAAACATGTATCCCATCTGTGTCTTTGGCTTTCTGTTCTTTGCGATGCTGCCCTTTGCGAACAACTGTCTGGATTATCTGGTGCGGACAAACATTCCGGATGAGCTGCAGGGGCGCGCGTGGGGATTTATCGGCTTTTTGTCGCAGATCGGTTACGTGGTGGCTTACGGGACGGCCGGCGCGCTTGCGGATCTGCTCGGAAGGCGGAGCGGGCTTGGCGTCGGGCGCGGAGCGGCGTTCGTTGTCATGGGAGCGGGCGTCCTGCTCGCGGTGATGGCGTTTGCCATCCGGTTTATCAGGTGGATACGTGATTTGGAAAAAGGAGTGGAATATTGAAAACACATAACTTGTTTTGGAAGTGGTTCCGGACGGATAACAGGAAAAACAGATTTTCAGCGACGGCGATGGTTCTCTTTGGCGGAGCGTCCGTGATGCTGTTCGTGCTTACTGTGGCGCTTTTTGTGAACCTGCTGGGGGCGGTCACGTATCTGATGGAACGGGCGCAGGTCCCGGATTATCTGCAGATGCACGCGGGAGAATTGCAGGAAAGCGCGGTCGCCGCCTTTGCCGAAGAGGAGGAGCAGGTCACACAGTGGCAGATCAGCCGTTTCCTGAATCTGGACAACAGCGGAATTTATCTGGGAGAGCACTGCCTTTTGGACAGCACGCAGGACAATGGACTGGCGGTGCAGAATCCGTTCTTCGACCTGCTGCTGGATGAGCACAACGGGCTTCCAGAGGTCGAGGAAGGAACGGTCTGGGTGCCGGTGTGTTATCGCCAGCAGTATGACCTGCACGCCGGAGAGGTTATGCAGATCGGACAGGAACGGCTTGTGATCGCGGGATTTATCCGGGATGCGCAGATGAATTCCATGATGGCGTCCTCGAAGCGGTTTCTGGTGTGTGAGAGCGATTATCAGCGGCTTCGCAGGACGGGGAGCGAGGAGTATCTGATCGAATTCCGGCTGGCGCAGGGAAGCGATACGGGGGCGTTTGCGACGGCCTATGCGGATGCAGGGTTGCCATCGAACGGCCCGGCGATCACGGCGGGACTGATCCGGATGATGAACGCGCTCTCGGACGGTGTGATGATCTTACTGATCCTGTTAGTCAGCCTTTTCGTCTTTCTGATCTCAGCGGTGTGCATCCGGTTTGTACTGCTCACCCGCGTGGAAAAGGAGAAGCGGGAGATCGGAATGCTGAAGGCGTTGGGAATGGACCGGCGGGAAGTGCGGAAGATTTATTTTGCAAAATACGCGATCCTGGCAGGCGTAGGAGCAGCTGTCGGAACGATCGCAGCCTGGTGCGTCTACCCGGCGCTGAGCGGAAAGATGCAGGAGCTTTACGGAGAGGGACCGGGCGTTTTGCAGAGTTTTCTCTTTTCCCTGCTCGGCGCGGCGCTTGTGACGGGGTGTATGCTGTTCTTTGTATACCGCGTGCTTCGAAAGATCGAACGGATAACCGCCCTCGACGCGCTGCTTGGCAGAGAGGGACGGCAAAAGGGCGGACAGCAGAGATATCTCGCGGTCATCGCCGCCGTCTGTACTTTTCTGATGGTGATCCCGGCAAACCTCTATCACACGATGGCGTCGCCTTCGTTTGTCACCTATATGGGGATCGGAAACGGAGAACTGCGGATCGATGTCCGGCAGGGAGAGCAGAAGCTGCAGACCACGCAGAAGCTGCTGGAAAAACTCAGGGAAGATGAGCAGGTGGAACGCTTTGCGTTGTTACAGACGAGCATGCAGCGGGTGCAGACCGCTTCCGGCAGCGAGAATCTTCTGGTCGAATCGGGAGATCACACGCTTTTTCCGGTGAGCTATCATCAGGGGAGATCACCGGAGCTGGCTGACGAGATCGCGCTTTCCGTGCTGGAGGCAAAGGAGCTGGGGGCACAGACCGGCGATACGCTCCGTGTGGAGATGGACGGAGCGACAAAAAGTTACCGGGTGTGCGGACTCTACTCGGATATCACGAACGGCGGAAAGACCGCCAAAGTCAGCGCAGGTCAGGAGCAGGTGGAAGAAGAAAAGCTCATGTGGAATATCATCTATCTTTCCCTGAAGGACGGGGCGGACAGGATGCAGTGGGCGCAGGACTTCCGAGGGCTTGCGGCGGAGCTGGCGGGAAATGATCCCACGCAGGCGGCAGTCAAAGTCGTGAGTATCAGAGAGTATGTGCAGGCGACCTACGGACAGACACTGGGGCAGATCCGCATGGCGGCGGTCGTGACAGAGGTGACGGCACTGGGAATCCTGCTGCTGGTAACGATGCTGTTTCTGAGGCTGCTGCTGGAAAAGAAACGCTACGACCTGTCTTTGCAGAAGGCGCTCGGCTTTGGAAACCGGGATCTGGCGGGCAGCTATTTCCGTATGGGAATGATACAGACTGCGTTTGGCGCGGCAGCCGGGATCCTGCTTGGCAACCTGCTCGGTGAAAAACTGTGCGGCATGGCATTGCAGTCTTTCGGGGCAGATGGATTCCGGTTTGCCTGCGACTGGACACAGCACCTGTTTATCATCTCGGCGCTTTCGCTGACGACGGCAGGGCTTGCGGTCTGGCTTGGCATACGCGGCATGGACGATATCCGTGCGTGTGAGTGCTGCCGGAGCAGGGAGTAGAGGGCAGGACGTCCGGGTGCGGTTATGATACGGGGCAGAGCGCGGCAGATCCGCCTTTGCCCGGAAAGGGAGAGAACGATGGGAGAATTATTAAACGTAACAGGACTGGAGAAAGGAATGATCCTGCACGGCGTGGATTTTACGATGATAGAGGGAGAGATGGCGGCAATCATGGGTCCGTCGGGATCCGGGAAGTCAACGCTTCTGTACCAGCTTGCCAGAATGGATCAGCCGGATGGCGGAAGCATTGTTTTCCGGGGAAAAGAGATTGCCGGGCTGACGGACGATGCAAGCGCTGCGCTGCGGCTTGAACAGATGGGATTTGTCTTTCAGTATATGAATATGATCGCCAATCTGAAGCTGCTCGACAACATCCTGCTGCCGGGTGTACAGCTCCGGAAGAAGAAAAAGGACGGACGCACCCCGGGAGAGATGGAGCGCGAGGCGCGTGAGCTGATGCAGAAGCTGGGGATCGACGGACTGGAGGCGCGGGACATCACAGAGGTGTCCGGAGGACAGCTCCAAAGGGCGTGCATCTGCAGGGCGCTCATCAATCATCCGGCGATCGTGTTTGCGGACGAGCCGACCGGCGCTTTGAACCGGAAGGCGTCGGAGGAGGTGATGAAGGAGTTTATCCGCCTGAACCGGGAGGGCAAAAGCATACTGATGGTGACGCACGACAGCCGGATCGCCGGAATGTGCGACACAGTCTGGTATCTGGTGGACGGACAGATGGAAGGAAAGCTGGAGCTCGGCAAATACCGGGAGGACGAACGCGCCGGACGCGAGGAGCGCATGAAGAAGTGGCTTGAAAATTTTGAATAGTTGAAAGATCTGCTGTACAAATAATCCCTTTTCTGTTATGATAAGAAAAATAATTCATACAATACAGGTATGAATAGTATGAAAACAGAGGAGGCGACGGCATGCGGCAGATCTTATGTTATGGAGATTCCAATACCTATGGCTATATTCCAGGGACAGGCGAACGGTATCCCTGGGGCGTGAGATGGACGAGTATCCTGAACGAAATGCTGGGGCTGGAGGATTATCATGTGATCGAGGAAGGACTGTGCGGGCGAACGACGGTCTACGAGGACCGGACAAGGGCGAACCGGGATGGGAGCAAGATGCTGCCGATGGTCCTTGAGACAGCGGGCAACCCCGACGTGGTGATCCTGATGCTGGGAACCAATGACTGCAAGACTGCCTATGGGGCGAGCGCCGAGGAGATCGGAGAAGGTGTGCGCCGTCTTATCCGGCAGATACGCACATATGCCGCCCAAAGCCGCATCCTGCTGATGGCGCCGATCCATCTGGGCGAGCGCGTGTGGGAGGAAGCATTCGATCCGGAGTTTGGCAGGGACTCGCTTCTGGTGAGCAGGCAGCTTGGAAGCGTATACAGCGAAGTGGCGCGGCAGGAGAATACTTTCTTTTGCAATGCGGCAGACTATGCTTCGCCGAGCGATACGGACCGGGAGCATTTAAGTCCTGAGGGGCACAGAAGGCTGGCGGAGGCTGTCTATGAAAAACTGCGAAACCTTGGGATCTGAGTGAAAATACCGGGCTTGGTCGTCTGAACAGGAAATGGTATACTGAAGATACTATGAACAGGGACAGGAGGAGAAAAGATGACGACCAGAGAAGAGGCGTTGCGATATGGACTCAGCTTTCCGGATACCTACCAGGAAGCACCGTTCCGCGATCCAAACTGGCAGCTTGTAAGGGTGAAAGGAAGCAGGAAGGCATTTCTGTGGACCTACGAGAAGGACGGGCATATCTGGCTGAATGTGAAGACGGATCCGGAGTGGAGGGACTACTGGAGAGGAGCGTTCCCTTCCGTGATCCCCGGCTGGCATCAGAATAAGGAACACTGGAACACGGTGATCCTGGATGGGACGGTGCCGGAGGACGCGGTGCGGCGGATGATCGAAGAGAGCTACGGGCTGGTGACGGACAGTCCATCGAAGCGTATCTATGAGGCTGTGAAAAGAATCCCGAAGGGCAGGGTGGCAACCTACGGACAGGTGGCAGAGATGGCTGGTGATAAAAAGATGGCGAGGGCGGTCGGCAATGCGCTCCACAAGAACCCCGATCCGTCGGAGATCCCCTGTCACCGCGTGGTCAATGCGAAGGGAGAACTGTCGGGGGCGTTCGCCTTTGGCGGGGAGAGAGAACAGGAAAAGCGCCTTATGCGCGAGGGTGTGGTCGTGACGGACGGCAGGGTAGACCTCCGGAAGTATGGGCTTTATGCGGAGTGAGATATGGACTCTCCAACGGCAGGGTACGGACTTCCCTGCCAGGCAGGATAAGAACTTCCTGCCGGACAGGATACGGACTTCCCTGCCGGACAGGATATGGCTTTTCGAGCGGACAAAATTGGGACTTTTTGACGGGGAAGATTCCCTTGACTGGTAAATTATTACATCATAAAATGGTAATACATAACCACGAAAGGGGAAGAGGAATGAGAAAAGTAACGGAGTTATGCAAACGTTCGCTCTCTGCGATCCTGGCGGCAGCCATGGTGCTCACTTCAGCGCCGGGCACGACGATGACCGCGCTGGCAGCGGAGCAGACAGAGGGAATCGAAATGACAGTCGGCGAAGAGCCGGGACAGACTGGCGATCAGGACAAGCCGGAAGGCAGCGGGGAAGAAGCGCAGCCGGAAGGAACGGATGAGGCGGCCGGGGAAGAAAACGGAGAAAACGATGAAAACCGCGGTGCGCAGGACGATAGCAATCCGGTAGAGGCTTTGACGGAGCCGGTATTTACCAAAAAGCCGACGGACGGGAAGCTGGGATATGGAAGCAAGGGTTCTTTTACGCTGACGATACCGGAGAATAGCATCGTGAAGTACACGATCGGTACGGTACAGAATCCGGTGCCGGCAGATCCGGATGCAGAGACTGGATCGGACTATATCGAAAATGAGAGTGTGGAAGTGGTGGCAGCGGGCGCCGAGGATGGCTGTATCATCACGGTGAAGGCGGTAGCGCTTCCGGTGGACAGCACGACGCACAGCGCATCCAAGGTAGTTTCGGAGACGTTTGACTTTGCACCAAATTATACGGTGCTGTCATCACCGGACATCAATCTGAATAAATATCAGGCGGACAACCGCGCGAAGGATGTGACCTTCACGATCACGAATCTGCCGGAAGTGGGAGTTGTGAAGTATACCGTAGATGGAAATGACGATCCGGCGACGGCATGGAGCGCGAAGGAATACACTGAGGGTGAGGTGATCACCGTCAAGGCTCCGGATACGGACGAGGAGCAGTCGCTGACGATCTACGCCGTGGCGGTAGCGCCGGAGGAAACCAACTATTTAAACTCCGGGTACGTATCGGCGACGGTTACTTTTGCGGCGAAGCCGGAGGCAGTGCAGCTTGCGTATCCGGTGATCCATTTTCAGAAGGATGGCAATGAGGCAGATGTGACGAAAGGCGTGAAGTACGGAGAAGCGGTCGATGTCGTGATCGATCCGGTGGAAGGCGCGGATATTTACTATACCTTAGACGGCAAAGATCCGACGAAGGCTTCGAAGAAGTATGAAGGGCCGTTCACGCTTGGGACGAAGAAAGAAAACGGGGAAATGGTCGAGATCCGTGCGATCGCGATCGCGCAGGATACAGATAAGAATAAGGATTCGATGGTTTCCCAAAAGATGGTAGAGCTGTGCGCAGAACAGCTTACCATGACGCTGGAGAGTGAAAACTACGAAGCGTTTACCGTGCAGGTGAGACAGAGGATAGATTATATGTATTCTTCATCTCCGGTTACGGTAGATGAAAAACATCAGTTTACGGTATCAAAAGGCGCATTGGTGCGGGTGGTCATCCGCGATGCAAGCGGATACAGGCTCACTTCGGTGAAGGATGATAAAAAAAGCTATAGCATCACGGTATACCCGGCAGAGAACATCAGAGAATCTATTTGTACCTATTCTGACATCCAGGAAGAACGGACGATCCGGGTTACCACAAGGGCAGCGTATACGCTTACGGTTCAGAACAGTAAGGGTGGAAAAGTAGACAGTGTTGATGATTGCTACCGGATAGATCCGCTGGGCGAGTACACGATCTCTGTGGCAAAAGAGGACGCAGAGGCGATCACTGTCGATAGCGCGGTCCTTTGCATTGATGGAGAGACAGTGACCGATGAGAATCTGGTGCGCATCGAAAACGGAGCCGTTAAATTCACAGCCGGCAAGGCGACGTATGGAAAACGGGTGAAGATCGACTTAGTGGTGCAGGATGAAGTATTTGCGACGGTCAACCTGAAGGTAGGCGAAGTCCTCACAGGCGTTACCGTGCAGGGCGTTAACAAGAACAAGGAGCTGACGGTGCCGTTGCTTCTGAATAAGGAATATCAGGTAACCTATGCACAGAGAAATGCAGCGGATCAGCTGGGCGTTTACGTTCCGGAAAATTCTGCGGCAGGTGCAACGGTCAACCCGGATGGAAATCTGGATGTAACAGCCGCAATGGGCGCGGCTAAGGAGCCGACAAAGATCTATCTGTATAATAAGATGCTGCAGCAGACCACGGATGACGGAGAGACAGAACTGCTTGAGCAGATCCAGAAGCCGGAGATCCTGCTGGATACGATCACGGTGAAGGGCGCCTATCCGAAGTGGCATGGAGGAGCTCTTAAGATAAGCGCGGTGGGAAGCACGGAAAGGGAGCTTCAGGTGTCGGCGACGACGCCGAATACCGCGGAGGTGGAGCATGGAAACTTCTTCTATGTGTTCCATGTGACGGATAATAAAGAGAAGAAAGAGCTGGATCCTATCGTGCTGGATGCTTACAGCGGGACGGAAATCTATACGCTGCCCGTTGTCACATCACCGACCGAGGAGCTTACGCCTAAGAAGTATACGGTGCAGGCATATCTGGTAGGGTCATTCTTTGAGAGTATGCCGGAGGATGAGAACGACGAGGATGCCGCACTGAAAACGAAGGTGTCGAACACCGTCAACTGTTCCACAAAGACCGCCTACTTTGCAGATAAGATCACACTCAAGAAGGGAAAGACGACGGTCTATACCGGGGAAGAAGATGTGCAGATCGCAACGATCGATTATGGCAAGAAGACCACGTATCAGAACGCGGTGGCAATGATGTGTGAGGTAGATGGTAAGACGCCGCGTGGGTTTACGCCGGAGGTGAAGGGCAATAAGGTCTACGTCACGGTACAGGAGGACGTAAAACCCGGCAAGTATAATGTGCGGGTGGTAGCTGCCAGTCCGCAGGAAACCAAAGCGGCAGAGGCGACCATTTCGATCAGCGTGGAAAAAAATATCGGAAGTTTTTTGGCGAGCTGTGGTGGGATCTATAAGCAGAAAAACAAAGCGGGAAAAGCGACGATCAATATCAGTTATTGGGATAATTCCGACTATAAGCCAGGGAATCCGAAATTTACCTATACAGTGGGCTTTGTCGACAGCGAGACGGGCGATTTTGTCAGTGATCCGGCGGTGCTTAGGGACGCCAAAGGGAAAAATGCGGTGAGCGTCAGCAAGAGCGGCGTCGTGACCATCAGCAAAGATTATGTCGTAAAAGAAGACAGTGAGGAAAATGAGTTTTATGTGCTGGTAAAAGCCGACGACTACAAGGAAAATCCGTACACCTTTCAGTGCTTATGCCGCGTAAAATCGGAGCGGGACGAGCTGGGCAGTCTGGTCCTGCTGGATGAGGAAGGCAGAGTGATCGCGGAACAGGGTACATCCGGCAAGCCGGCCATGGTCGATGCGGATCTGTTTATGACAGAAGACCCTACTGTGCAGGTGGTCGCCCTGAAGAAGGACGCGGTAAAGACGCAGGGCGGTGGATACCGGATCAGCGATAGGGTGAACGTGAAGTATGACGTCACGCTCAAGGGAAAAGGAGCCCATATCGATAAATATGACCATCTGCTGCTGGACCAGATGTCGAAACAGAAGGTGACGATCACAGCCACGACGAGGGACGGCGGCAACGCGAAGGTGTCGCTGACGGTTCAGTTTACTTATGGAAAATGCGAGAATCCCGGTGTGGTGTGGAGTGATGGTAACTCTTCAACACTCAGCAAGCTGACGACGTATGACAGCAAAAATCCGAAGGAGACCATCAATATGCTGGCCGTCGACGGAAAGCCGATGAGCAGCGGATCGTCGATCATCCTGTATGCGATGGCTGATCGGAGTACGCCGGAAGGGATTGCCGACAGGTATAAAAACTGCAGTATAAGCGTATCCGGCGGGATCCATGTTTTGATGGATTACGGGGCGGCTGCAGCCCAGGATGGAGCTCCATACGGTAAGAATCAGGTATTGTTTGTTACGCTTACCGGCAAGGAGGGAACGATCACGCTGAACGCGGACGGAAGAAAGATCGTCTACAAGATCAGCAGTGAGCGGTTTATTCCGAAGGGCCCGAAGACAGAGCTGGCAGCGCCTAAGATCACCATTCCCCAGGATTGTAAGAACCAGCAGCTGGTGGTGGGAAAGGAAATGCAGACGCTGACCTTCCAGGTTGATAAGAAAGCAAAACTTCCAGAGAACGCGAAGGCAGAGATGGTTCTGCTGGACAGCAGCCTGCAGAAATCGATGTTTGAAGGGGATCTGGAATTGTCGGACAACGTGGAGTATGACGAGGAGACAAGGAGGCTCACACTGAGTGTTCCCGGAGTGTCAGCTCCTATGAGCGGGACAGTCTGCTTTGTGTTCAGCGGAACGGATGGAAAGACGACGAAGATCTCCAACGGAGTCAAGATCAAGGCAGTCAATATGAAGAAGTCCTTCTCGCTCGAAAGCAGGTATAAGATGTCCTGGACGGATGCGACAGAGGTTCCGCTGCGGTACAAGGGAACGAATGTGAAGAACGTTGTCGTCAACACACTTTTTAACGAGAATGTAAACGGACAGTCCAATAAGGTCAAGGAGAATATAGCGATTGCAAATATTTCTGACGATTCATCAGAATATAAGTTTGCGTTTTCGCTGTACGGAGAGCCGGATACGAAACTGAAGAAGCTGAACATCTTCCTGAAAGGCTATGTAGAGTATGAGGACGGCGAGCATAAGGAGTTCGAACAGAAGGTGACGATCGAGATCCTGCCGGAAGGAAAAACGGTCAATACCTACAAGGCGAAGGATGTCTCTGTAAATAAGAATACAGATGTGAAGGCGGTACCGGTCACAGTCATGGTCGGAAATAAGGAGCTGCTCTTTGACGGGGGATACATTGTAGATCTGACGGCGTATCGTGTCTCATCGGAAGAGGAGACGATCCCGGAGATCAAGACGAGTATCGATGCGGACAAGAAAAAGATCATGCTGGATCTCTCAGGCGTGATCGACGAGTGGAAGAAGAAAGGAACGCAGGAGACGATACGGTTAAAGATCACAAAAGGGACCGGATCTCCCATCTGGGTAAATGTGAAGATCAAGGTAAGCAAGTTTAATTAAATAGCATTTAAGGGGCGCTGTGACGCGGACAGATCTGCGGGCGGCGCCCCTTTTTTGCGGGTACAATTTTCGTTCCGGCTCCTTTTTTTGGCATTTTGGTTGGTATCAGGTAAATAACTCGCAAATGGAATAATCTGCCAAAAGTTGAGATAATGTAAAAAGTTTAAAACGTTTTACACTTTTTCAACCCAAGGAGGATTTTACCATGCCTGATGTTCAGTCAATCAAGAAGCAACTTCAT
>OIZL01000505.1_pt1 | contig 28444 bp, 17 predicted proteins | sample 1588541 | NCBI WGS metagenome assembly OIZL01 (sample SAMN03283285) | human gut metagenome | biome: human-associated habitat; material: feces | host: Homo sapiens | place: Peru | collected 2012 | reverse complement strand
TTGCCTGCGCAAAGCGCAATCCCCAGGGAAAAATGATCGGTATCGACCGCTGGGGCAAGGAATACGCCTCCTTCAGCCTGCCGCTGTGCGAAAAAAACGCCGCTGCGGAGGGCGTGAAGAACGCTTCGTTCAGGCGCGGGAACGCCGTAAAGCTGGATTTCCCCGACGAGAGCTTCGACGCGGTGACCAGCAACTATGTCTATCATAATATCACGGGAAAGGACAAGCAGCAGCTTCTGCTGGAAACGCTGCGCGTGCTGAAAAAGGGCGGAACATTTGCTATCCATGATCTGATGTCGCCCCGTAGATACGGCGACATGCAGACGTTTGTCCAAAAGCTCAGGGACATGGGCTATGAGCGCGTAGAGCTGATCGACACGACCGACGGCAGCTTTATGATGCCGAAGGAAGCCGGACGCCTGATGCTTCGCGGTTCAACATTGCTGGTGGGAAGGAAGTAAGAGGCGGGTCGCTGTTCATGATGAAAAAAAGCAAAGCCGCCTGTACGCCGCGGGCGGAGTTGTTCGGAATAAGCATTTATAAGCGTTTATATGTAAGGGATTTTGCCGTTTCGGGTCTTAACACGGGTCAAGATGCGAGTACAATAAATGGAAATATCGGTTAGCCATAACTAACCGAGACTGATATGCAGAGGGGGGTACAGCAATGATCAAAACAACGATAAAGGTCTCCGGCATGGCCTGCTCCATGTGCGAGGCGCATATCAACGATGCAGTTCGGGGGAATTTCCCCGTTGTAAAGGTCAGATCGTCCCATTCCAGGGGCTAGACGGTGATCCTCTCCAAGATACCGCTGGACGAAAACGCCCTCCGTGCCGCAATCGACGCAACCGGCTACACGGCGGGGGAGATGAGCACTGCTCCTTATGAGAAGAAGGGGCGTTTCTCGTTTTTGAAAAAGTGAGCGCCGGAGTATGCGGGCCGCTTTGAAGGACGGCTTTTTGTGCTTTCCTGCGCCTGTATAAGTGAAAGCGCCGCCATACGATGTGCTGACATACGTTGAGCAAAAAGCGCCGGAGTATCGGCATATATTTCACGCATGGCCCTGATACCTGCTTTCGAATTCCTCGACTATGCCTTTTAATATGAGGGGCAGCCTGCTAAACGCTTCACGGCGGATAATGTAGGGCACGCCGTATGCCGCCTCTGCCAACGCACCGGTCATGGCGGCTATCGTGTCGCTGTCGCCGCCTATTGAGATTGCGCCGCGTATGGCGCTTTCAAAGTCGCCGCTTTCGAGGAATGCGATAATGGCCTCCGGTACGCTGCCGGGGCAGCTCACCTCAAAGCCGTAAACGGGGCGTATCTCATCAAGTGTGCGGTCGAGGTCATAGCCGAACTGCGAGCTTATATAATTCTTTATTTCGCTCTTGGCATACCCTGTGCGGGCGAGGAAGCCCGCCGACGCGATGGCCTGCGCGCCCTTTATGCCGTCGGGGTGGTTATGCGTTACCTCCGAGCTGACTTTTGCCGCCCGCAAAACCTCCTCGAGCGAATCGTATGCCCATATCACAGGCGATACGCGCATGGCGGAGCCATTGCCCCAGCTGTTGTAGGGCTCGGCGGAATCGCTCTTCAGCCAGTCGATAAAATGCCCACCGTAGCCGCAGTTGGGATACATACGGCCTATCGCCCGTATCGAGGTCAGATAGTCCTCGCGGGTGCCGCCGTTCAGTATGGCTCTTGCGACCGCGCAGGTCAGGACTGAATCATCTGTAAACCGGCTTTCCGGCTGAAACAGCGGAAAAGACTTTGTTTTGATATTGTGCCGTTCATAGATCGAGCCTATGATATCTCCTGCAATTGCGCCTATCATTGTTTTGCTCTCCTTGTTTTATTCCATATTTTGTATTACCCTATTTTTTATCTGATATTACATCCGATTTAAACAAAAAGCTTTCACGGGCGGCCTTTTGGAAGCTGCAATATGCGATGCCTTCACTGCGCCAAGCAGATGCGGGCGAGAATTACATCAAGCACCCGATAGCGGTAGCGGAGCGGTTTGATACCGAGGATGAACAAACGGAGGTGCCTCTTTGAATGAATGATAAAAAACGATGGCCGAAGCCGGCTGTTTGTCGTTTTGCAGGCGACCAGCTATGGGCTTATTTGGGCTATACTGATGCTAACAAAGGACAAGGAGGCAGATAAATATGTACGGCGCAATTTTAGGCGATATGATAGGGGCACCATACGAGTTTGACAGGGGCAATAAGACGAAGGATTTCACGCTGTTTACAGGCGGCAGCAATTTTACGGACGATACCGTAATGACGATAGCCGTGGCTGAGGCGCTTCTGAATGCGGAGGGCAAGGGGGAAGCGGAGGTAAAAGCCCTTGTTATAGAATCCATGCAGAAGTGGGGCAGGAAGTATCCGAACGCCGGATATGGCGGACGCTTCATAGGCTGGCTGTGGGAAGCCGACCCTAAGCCCTACGGCAGCTACGGGAACGGTTCCGCAATGAGGGTCGCGGCTGCCGGATGGCTGTATGACACTATCGAAAGGACGAGGGAGATGGCAAGGCTTACGGCTGAGGTCACGCACGACCACCCGGAGGGCATCAAGGGCGCAGAGGCGACAGCAAGCGCGATATTCCTTGCCCGCACCGGCAGCGGCAAGGAAGAGATCAGGCGCTATATCGTCAGGGAGTTCGGATATGACCTTTCCCGCACCTGCGATGAAATAAGGCCGGCGTATCGCCATGTGGAAAGCTGTCAGGAGACGGTGCCGGAGGCGATAACCGCGTTTCTTGAAGGGAACGGCCTTGAGGATGTGATCAGGACGGCGGTTTCCCTCGGCGGCGACTGCGACACATTGACCTGCATCGCCGGCAGCATTGCCGAGGCATTTTACGGGGTCCCCACCGGCCTGGAGGCGGAGTGCAAAGCCCGCCTGCCGGAAGAAATGCTGGAGGTGCTGAGGCGGTTTGACATTGCGAGAGGCAAAGCGGGGAAACACGGCGATACAGATCCTGATGGGAATGGGAGGATAGAGAATGCCATTAAGAATTTCCATGAGAACCAAAGCAGGGAAACGCTGATTACCGTGCTTGAAGCCATAAGGCAGAGGAGCCATGAGGACGGGTATTTCATGATACCGGTCATTCCGCCCGAGGCTATGATAAAAATGTTTGATATCGAGCATATAAAGGTCGGCGATACTATCACCTGCGAAGAGGATATGCGCTTCAAACTGCATCATATACAGTTGAAGGACGGAAAGCAGTGGCTCGTCGCTTTTACGTCGCAGGCGGAATTTGAAAAGGGGGCTGCCGTCTCGACCATTTCCAATCCCATAAGTGAAACGCTGAAGGGGTGCAGGAATATGCCGGTGGAAGGCATATTCCTGCACCCCTGGGGCGGCAGGCCGTTCTTCCTGCACAAAGCCCTTATAGGGCTAATACTGGACGCAGATATACCCGAGATTTGATGAACTGCTATAATCAGAATATGTGTAAATGCTATCAAAACGTAATGGATGATCTTGCAAGGGCAAAGGAATAAGAGAGGGTGTTAGGGGGGCAACTCCTTAACACCCCTGACTTTAAGAAAATGTTAGTGCCAGACGGTAAAGCGCTTGCACATTTCTAATGCATCTTCAATAGTTAGCAGACCATCGGAGTTCATATCGGCACGCGGGAAATGGTCGTTGTTCAAAAAACATTTCTTAGAAATATGCTGCAGAAGCAGATCAAGATCTTTTGTGTCTATCTCGCCGTCTTTATTTATATCGCCTGTAATATCATCGTTAAAGCAAAAGTCAGCGTTATTCAGAATGGGATAGTAAAACTGGATATCCTGCCCATAGCGATTCGATGGATTGAACCAGTTGCCGTTATTCTTATGCGTGAGGCCGAATTCGCCTTCGGAGCCTTTCAATAAGAATCTGCTTAATACGGTTTGATCGTTCCATGTACAATCAACACCGTACCAGGCCCCGCTGAGCCGGACATAATTCCACATATGCTTTTCGCCGGTCGTGCTGCCGTTTGGGTAGCCAAGCCCCATTACTATCGTACAGGGGACTCCATACTGCTGACATAGAAGCTGGTATGCTCTCGCATATCCGGCACAAACTGTTTTATATGGCTCAACAAGGGCGCTGTATGCGGTTTGGGTGATGGGAGCGGTATTGTTGCGGGCAGAGGTATCGTAGGAGGCAACGGAGCAGACATATTCATTCAGATATTCAGCCTTTTTGTAGGCAGGCGAAGTAAGTATATCAGGATATCGTGCTTCTATTGCGCTGCGATGGGAGACAATTATATCTGCCATTTGGTCTGCATTGCCAACATTCGTGTATCTTTCGATGCGGAAGCCGATGGACACTGTAACATCCCAGGTAATGCTGTCCTCTAACAGGGTGCCGGTCGCTGTGCCTTTTGTAAATATCTTGGAATCATCTAAAGTGAGCCAGCCCATTTCGGGGTGATCCGCACAGAGAGCGAAGAAGGCTGTTATCACGTTGGCGTGTATCCAGCTTTCCGTCATATTGTTATCCACTGTGGATAGCTTCAGCTTGGTTGGATCATCTGCATCTAATGTGCAGGTAGTGCTTTGGAATCGATAGACTACGGGTATTGTACAGTAATTGCTATCGAAGGTTCCTGGGACTAAGGCGGGCACGGAACCGTCTTTGTAATGGCTGTAAAGCGTATTGTAAACCGTTTTTGAGTCATCATCCAGCTGATCGTAGTATATCCCGCTGACCGGAGGTGTTTCCCGCAGCGCACGAAGTATAGGCTGCGGCTGCCCCATGCTGTACAGATCAAACGGACTAAACTCAAACTCAAGCACCGTCGAAGCTACCGTTGGCACTTTTTCCCCAAAAGATGAGCCCCCCTCTGCAAGGGCAGATGCAGCTATAAAGAGGACAGGTACGGCCGCAGCGATACAAAACAACCTTCTCATGGCATCATGCTTGAGCTGCCCGATCGAGCGGCATTAAGGTATTTTTTGCAGTATTCCAGCGCAAACGATGCATCTACATCAGTGCTGCTGAGCTTGGCGCGCTTTATTATGATATCTTTGGAATAAGCTGCATCTGCGCTGCCGGTCAAAAACTGCAAAAGGATCTTTAAATCGTCTATGTCTGCTTTGCCGTCGGCGTTTATATCGCCTGCGGTAATAGGATTATACTTATAGTGCGTCTGGCTGAGGGCAGGATAACTGAACTCGCCGCCGACGGCAGCGTCGCTGAACCAATTTCCGCAGGGGAGGTGACGTGTTCCGAAATATTCATTTTTGCCATTGATGTACTCACCGGAGCCGACAAGGAAGTAAATATCCCGATTCATATTACCGCTGTCGTCCCAGGTAAGATCTACGGCATACCAAGCGCCATCCAGCTTTACATAATTCCAAAGATGCTCCTCAAAGGGGTTACTTAAATTGCCGCCGTTTGCTTTGCCCTGAACCAGTATGCAATCTACGCCGATATTATCGCAGAGAACCTTGAACGCCTTTGCATAGCCGGCGCAGACGGTAGGGCGGGGAACTGGTATGGCGGTTGAAAGAGTGCTGTATGCGCTCTGATAAAGCAGGTTATCGTCATTATCATGATCATAAGTGATATTATTGCAGAGGTAATCGTGTATCCATTTGAGCTTTTGATAATCGTCCGCGGAGTCAAAGCCGCTGTTCGCTGTCCTTAATTCATTTAAAGCGAAGTTAACATAGCCCTTCATATCGACGGCGTTGCCTACGTTAGTTGAGGTTTCGTAGTCAAGAAAAAAATCAATGAAGATACGACACCTGCACTTACCATCTACATCAGGTAGTGGGTGGCCTTCAGCATCAGCATTGACCGGTTTCATCCATTGTCTGGTGGAACCTCCGACTGACATATTTACAGATATCCAGCTCATTTCGGGATGGTCGGCACGGAGAGCAAGAAAGGCGGGCTGAATGGTGTCCTGGAGAGACTTTATAATTTCATCATCTGTAAGTAGTTTGCTCGGATCCTCATAGACCCAGTTGCCAATGGGCTTACCATCTTCACCGACCGTTATATCAAGATAAGCCGTACCGCAATCGATACGGAGGCCCGGAAGAGGTATTTTGGTTTCCGCTATCGGCCCATTCTTGTATGTTTCATACAGGATATTGTAAACGTATTGTGATCTTTCGTCCAGCTGGTCATAAAATTTTCCGCTGACGAGCTGCTGCCCCGGGCGCACGGCGCGAAGGCGCGGGGCGAGATCGGGCATATTCTCTATGCTGTAGGAAACATCGAAGCGAACCTCATTGTGACTGATCACCGTTTCAACGGCGATAGCGCCGCCTTCCTCCTGCTCCGTTTCAACGGCGATAGCGCCGCCTTCCTCCTGCTCCGTTGCAAAGGCCGGGAGCATTGCCGCTAATATGGAAAGGGCAAGCAGAAAACCTAAAAGACGCTTTTTCATCGACATTACCTCCGATCAAGCTGATTATGATGATAAATAAATAACTTATATAATATACTCTGACAAGTATATCACACGCATAGTATAAGAAAAAGATAAAAATAACATAAAAAACAAAAAAAACGCCGGAAGCGCATCTCCGGCGAATCGGGGGATGGTCAGCGCCGCCTCGCTATGAAAAAATATGCCAGCGCACCCAGACCGAGCAGCGCCGCCACTATGACGGCATACAGCCAGCCGGAGGAGGAGCCGCCATCGCCCTGCACGGTAACGGTCAGGGCAGAGCCCTCAAACGAGGAAACAGCCGATGAGGTGCCGGGAAGGGGAGGAAGCGCGGTATCCGCCTGACCCGCAGATGCGGGAGCATCAGCCCCGCCGGGGGCGGCGGAGAAAACGGGGGCGGAATCTTGCGCAGAGGCAGGCGCGGGGGATGCCGGCATGGAAGCGGAGGGAGCCGGAGAGGGAGAGGGCGAAGCGGCTGCCGCCTGCTGCTTTTCGGGCTGAACTGCCGCCCCGGGCGAGGGGCGGGAGACGGGGGCGGAGGAGGGAACGGAAGCCGCCGAGATATTTATTGCCGTGCCGGTGGTGGATACGTTCACCGAGGAGGAGGCGTTGCTGTATACCTCTATGTCGCTGTCCTTTGCAAAGCCGACCTCTGCGCTGCCCTCACCTATCGCCTTAAAGGTCATGGTAAGGAGGGAGCCGGCAGACGCATCCTCTGCGCTTGCCCAGGCAAAATACAGCTTGCCGGCCTGCTTGTCGTTTACGGCGCAGAGACCGCCGCTTACCTCCTGCGAGCTGCTGACGAGCTGCAGCTTGCTTGCGTCGTATTCTATGCCGAACTGCACCGCGCAGACATCGGCGCTTGAATCCAGTGCCGCGCTGACGGTATATGTGCCGTCGCCGTTGCTCGAAGGGGTGAGCTTAAGGCTTCCGTCTGCGGCGTATGCCGCGCCGGGCAGCAGAAGGCAGAGGAAAAGGCATATATGGCGTATGAGCTTTGGCATATCAGCAGCACCCTCCCGAAAAAAAGCGTTTAAATTTATTAAAAAGGTATCATACGCCGCGCGCGCTGTCAACCGCGGCGGGCGGAAGAGAAAAAACTGCGGGAAAAGACGTTTTTTCGCCTGTGAGCGTATTGAAATTATAGCAAAATTATGGTATAAGTAAATAGAAAAAATGGCGAAAATCCCCCGGGGGATTTGTATACCTGATTAACATCAGGTATACAAGCATCCTTCTATGCGGGGAAATATCAGATAAAGGAAGGAACTTCCATGAGATTTAGGGGAAAGAGAAGGATGCTTGCTGTGCTTTTGGCCTGCCTGACCCTTACCCTTGCCCTGCCCGCGATGGCGGAAGGCAAGGTGAAGATCAGCGCGGCGGTCGAGGGCGATGTTTATTCGGGCGGGACCTTCAAGGTCAGGGTATCCGCAGCTGACGATAACGGGGCAACGCTTCAAAGCTGCGCCGGAATGATAGTTGACCTCGAATACGATCCAAACAAGGTCGAGGTAGCCAATGTGGGGGTAAACCTTCCTGAGGATTTCGTAAATGCATACAACCCCGAATGCACGCTCGAAGGAAGCAATAAGGCAGTCCGTATCGCCTTTGTAAATTACCGCCTCGACACAACCAAGACGATAAGCAATATAATGACCGTGACCTTCAGGGCAAAAAGCTTGAACGAGGGCGAGAGCCTGACATTTCAGACGAAGGTCAATGAAGCATACGTGCTGACGGCTGACGCCGCAGGCAGCGTGACCTACCCAAAGGTCGATGAAAACAATATAGAAAACAACGCCGGCAATGCCACCGCCGTTACCCCCCCGCCGTATATATTGGGGGATGTGGATGGTAATAACAAGATCGATACCAATGATGCAGTATGGGTATTGCAGTATTGTGTGAAGCTAAGAAACTTTGAAGGAAATGCATCTTTGGCGGCAGATGTTGACCGGAATAGCAAAATCGATACTAATGATGCAGTGTGGATACTGCAAAGATGTGTGAAACTTCGCGATGAGAATTTTAATTTGGTATAGTAAGGGGAGCTGAGCTTATGAAGAGATTTATTTCGTTGACATGTGCTGTCGCCATGCTGATCTGCATGGTGCCGGGGGTCGTGTTCGCAGAAGAGGCTGCACAGTATGCAATAAGTGTGGACGGAAACGACTTGCAAAAAGATGACATTGTCACCGTTAGCGTTGGATTGAAAGATACTAAAATTAAAAATCTGCAGAGTTGTGTGTTCGAAATCGAGTACGATACTGATGTATTTGAACTTCCTGATAAGAAAAAATGGGGTCACAATATAGACGAAGATCTTACACATTTAGGGAATGATAATAATGGAACGGTTTTGTACACACTCGCATCAGTATCAGCTGAACCGAATATAACCGTTAGTAATTCGATGTGCTGGGTAAGATTCAAAGCAAAAAAGGCAGGCACGGGGATTGCTTTCAAATTCAAAATGAGCTCCGTGTATCCTACCAGCGAAGATGGTGAAATAACAAGCTCCCTCCCCACCTCCCCCGCGACCGTGACAGTCAATGTGCTGGCGCCGGCTACCGGGCTGACGCTTGACAAAACGAGCCTTGAACTCGAATACGGCAAAATGGCAAAGCTTACCGCCACCGTTACCCCGCCCGACTCTACCGACACGGTAATGTGGAGTTCTGATAAGCCTGAAGTCGCTACCGTAGAAAACGGCAACGTCACCGCGAAGGGCATCGGAAGCGCGACGATAACCGCAACGGCGGGAAGTCAGACTGCAACGTGCAAAGTGAACGTAACGAAGGCGAGCCAGACCGGCACGCTGACGATCACCGGCACGGAGAAGGTCGGAGAAACGCTCACCGCGAGCGTAAGCGACCTGCCGGAGGGCGTAACGGCGAGCTATGCGTGGTATAGAGGAGCTACCAAAATAGCGGACAGCGCGAGCTATACCCTGACGGCCGATGATTTCGGCGAGAAGCTGACCGTAACGGCGACGGTGCAGAGCAACTTATATGATATAAAGATAGGCGATGCCAAAACGGACACGATCGGCGCAGGCAAGCACGAGACGCCGAGCTTTACCGCGGGCGACCTTACAGTCACTTATAATAAGATAACAGTAACTAATCCGGACGCTGGGTGCGAGTATGCGCTGAAAGTAAACGGCAGCACGGATGAACTTGATTATACCAAAACCGCGTGGGATGTAAAGGACGACGGAACAAGATACAAGGTCTATGCCCGCAAAAAGGCCACGACAGGCATGGAGGCGAGCGAAGCTGTATCCGTTTCTGTCACTGTACCCAAGCAGACCTTTAACGTGAACGCCACGGCGGATATAGAAGGAAAGCTGGAAAGCGATAACGTCACCGTGAGCGCCGAAGGAAGCAAGGATTACGCATGGGGCGAAAGCGTTACGCTGACCGCAAAGATAGAAGAAACCGACAAGGACAACTATAAGTTCGCCGGCTGGACGGTAAAGGGTTTGGGCGAAGAAACAACGCCGGATTTGACCAAGACGGAGATCACCTTCACCATGCCCAAGGGTGCAGTTAACGCTACGGCGAAGTATACCGCAAAGCCGGAGGCGGTGTGGAACATAACTGCACCGACTAATCTTGTGTATGACGGCAGCGAGAAGAAGGCGACGGTAAGCGGTACCGGTGCGCCGCCAGCTATTACCTATTATATAAAGAACGCGGACGGCACGTTCACAAAGATCGAGGGTGCGCCTAAGGACGCAGGCAGCTACAAGGCAGAGGCGGTGAGCGCGGCTACTGATGATTGCCGCAAGACCGTCAAGAGCGTGGAGTTTACCATTGCAAAGGCGGATCAGACGGCGGAAGCTATTGGTGTCGTCACGACCACCCAGACCAGCCTTACCTTTACCGGCATAAAGGGCAATAAGTACTATATCGGAGCTTCTCAGCCCGCAGAAGGCAGCGAGGACTGGAAGGACGAGACGGGCGACACTATCACGGTGGACGGCCTCCAGCCCGGAACCGAATACACCATATGGCGCATGAAGCCAGGCGATAACAACCACAACGCGGCGTTTATAAGCGCAAAGGCAAGGACGCTGGACAGCTACGCCTGGGCAGTGGACGCTATCCAGAGCCCGACCTTCTTCGCCCGCACGAATGGCAGCGTGCCTACCGAGGAAAGTAAGTACTATATCCGCAACACCGGCACCGGCGCAATAAACGTTACTATCGCGCAGAGCGGCGATACAGGCGCATTTGATTTTACCGGCCTGGATACTGCTAACCCCGTGACAATAGTCGGCGGAGAAACGCATGAGTTTACCGTTAAGGTGAAGGCAGAAACCGATGTAAGCAAAGCGCACGAATACACCGCGACCCTCACGTTTACTGCTGATAATGTCGCGGAAGCAGACAAGACACAGACAAGAAAAGTGGTGTTCCGGGTAGCGGATAAGAACGTTGTCGCCTTTACTGGACTCCTGGGAGCATACACCAAGGAATACGACGGCAAGGCTTTTGCACTGACGGGAGTTACCGCAAGCGCGGCAGCAGAGGGATACAACGGCGAGTTCACCGTTAAGTATATGCAGGGCGGAGCAGAGGTAAAGAACCCCACAGACGCGGGAACCTACCAGATACAGCTCAGCGTAGATCAGCAGGACTATGCCGGAACGGCAAGCACCACTCTTGAAATCACCAAGCGCCCGCTGACCATAACCGGCCTTAAGGCGGCGGATAAGGAATATGACGACAACACCGGTGCAACGGTGAGCGGCGGAACGCTGAACGGCATAGTAAACGGCGACGACGTGAGCGCGGATATGCCGGCGAGCGGTACGTTCGCGGACAAGAATGCGGGAGCGGGAAAGACGGTAACGGTAACTACTCCCGCCCTGACCGGCGCTAAGAGGGACAATTACGAGATAACATCCGTGAACGACATGACCGCCAGCATCAGCCAGAAGAAGGTCAGCCTGACGCTGACGGCGACCAGCAAGGAGTACGACGGAAAGACAAACGCGAACGTGACAGCCGCGGTAAATGTAGGCGATGTCATCAGCGGCGATAATTTGTTCGTAACGGTCGGCGATAGCCACTTTAAGGATCCCAATGTCGGCGAAAATAAGGAAATCACTGTCGGCATGATAGAACTGACCGGCGCCGATGCAGGGAACTACATAATCAGCGGTATATACAATAAGGCTTATTCAAGCATAACCGCAAAGCCTGTTACAGAGGGTGAATGGACATTGACCGGCGGCGAAGCGGCGGTTTATAACGGCAAGGTCCAGAAGCCGCATAAGGCGACCTTTAAGGGCGTTGACGGCAATCAGGTCGAGGGTACCGTAATATACAACAGCCCCGTAGATCCTAAGCTTGCCGGCAAGTATACCATAACCGCCATAGCGGGCGGAAACTATTCCGGCGCCTGGACGCGGAAGGAATACTTCGAAATAACAAAGGGCACGCTGAACAAGAAGGACGACACCGTTACGGCAAAGATAGGGCGCGAGTATACCATCGACCTTACGAAGTACATCACCGCGCCTGCAAACGATGCCCCGTATACCGTGATCGCCTCCGGCTTTGCGAAGGGGACGGTTACCGATGCAGACAGCGTACTCGAAAGCTGCGAGGTCAAGGACGGCAAGCTGACCTATAAGCTCAAAAACAACTCCACGCTGATAGGCAAGGCTGCGAAGGTATCCGTCACATACAAGCCGGAAGAAAATACCTATAATGATGTGACCTTCACTATAAACATTACCGCGGCGCAGGTCGCGCGCACGGTGACCGTGAACGGTATGCCCACCGAGGCCTGGTTCGGCGATACGCTGGATAAGAGCAAGATAACCCTCGATGTAAAGCATCAGGATCCGGAGGATAAGGATAAGGATAAGACGGTTCAGGCGACAGATCCTTCCGTAACTATTGCCGGCGATACGTTTAAAACTGTTGGCAATGTGAATGTTACCGTCACCTACACGGCGGAGGATGGCCAGAGCTATACAAGCACCCATACCGTGAAGGTCAAGAACTTCGTAAAGACGATTGCGGTGAAGACCAACCCCACCCAGACCGAATACGCATGGGGCGACAAGGCCTTCAAGCTGGATGGCGGCAAGCTGATGCTGACCAACGCTGACGGCACGACAACCGAGCTTGACATGACTAACCCAAGCGTGGCAGTCAAGACGCCGGTATCCGTCCTTAACGAGATAGGTACCCACAAGCTCCAGCTTGCCTTCAAGAACGAGAAGGGCGAGGAGCTTACGGCGGAATTCGACATAACCGTAAAGGCGCCCGCTGCCGCCACGGGCAAAGCCCCGAATCCGGGCTCCAAGGCGCAGAAGCAGGACGGCACAGAGGTTGACATAAAGGAAGTTCAGGTTCAGGTCGATATAACCGGATCGAATAATCCCAATGCCAAGGCAGATGCTGCAAAGGGTGCGATGAGCGGATTTGATACCGCGAATATGTACGCCGCAAACCTGAATGCCAAGGTGACCGCCCCGGATGGCGGAAAGCTTACGAGCGGCGGCGTTGATGTCGAAATACCCGAGCCCAACGGCGCGGCGGCAAACGCTACCATAGTCGTGACTATCGGCGGCGCAAAGGTAAACGCGAAGAGAAGCAACGGCAAGCTTGTCATTACGGTCCCCGCAGACAAGATTGACGGGAATGATTATGACCTTGTCGTTGGCTGGAAGCCCTATACTGCGCCCAGCGGCGGCAGCAGCGGCGGTGGCGGCGGCTATTCCTGCAGCACAAGGCCGGTGCTTTACAGCCTGTATAGCGATACCAACCTGACGGTTGCTTTGGGCAGCCACCCCATACTCACCGTGAACGCGGGCGGCGGCGTCCTCAGATACCAGTGGCAGATTAACAGGGGACGCGGCTGGCAGGATATTCTCGGCGCGAACAGCAGCAGCTATATCCTCTCCGCGATAACAAGGGCGGATAACGGTGTGCGCTATCGCTGCGTGGTCAGCAATAATTGCGGCAGCGTAATTTCGGCAAACTATACGCTTTGCGTTGTGCGTTCGATAACCCTGCCTAAGACGGGCGATACATCAGTGCTTATGCTGGTGGCTGCAATGCTGGCTGCCGCAGGCGGATGCCTTGCGATGAGGAAAAAGAGAGACTAATAACTGGCACGGAGCTATCCGCAAGGATAGCTCCGGTCATATTGTCCGGTTATATGCGTGAAATGCGCATGCGTATATTAAACTACTTATTTTGGGAGGACGACCATGTCTGCAAAGAAGACAATATCCCTGCTTCTTGTGTTTGCGATGATGCTTTTAGCCGTGCCTTTTGCCGCAGCAGAAAGCGCAGATGCTGTCGAGCCGCCTGTTCAAGAGACCACCGCCGAGAAGACAGAACCCACCGGGCAGCCCCAGGCAGCTGCTGAGCAGGCAGAGCCCCCGGCCGCGCCGGAACAGGAGCAGGCAAAGCCTACCGAGCAGCCAGGAGCTGCAAATCAGGCAGAGCCCACGCCGGAGCCGGAAAAGCAAACGCTGACCGAGCACACAGTGGAGATCGGCAGCATAGAAGCTCAGCCTGAGATCCCGCTGAACGGCGGAGAGACGGTCATGTGCGGCCTCGGAACTACTTTCCAGAAAGGGGAAAGCAAGTCGGGCGAGGGCTGGGTATGGAACGGAGATAAGTGCATTTTAAGCTTGAATAAGGATATAGAGATCGGTACTCAATGCACCGAAGGCTCGACTTTCTATGGCCTGTATTTTAACACGGACGCGACGATATTGATGAATGGTCATTACATATATATCGCACCACAGGGAAAGCCCAAATATGTCGTAGGCATATACTGCAAAGGCAGCTTGACGATAGAAGATGGGCAGATTACGCTCGTAGCCCCAAATGAATATAACGATATGCTGAGCATAGGCGGCAGCCTGATGCTGGGCGATGTGTATCTGATAAACGACACCGCGAACGGCGGGCACGGCGTGTTCTTATGGGACAGCCAGCCTAGGATAAACCTCGAATACGGTTTTTCGTATATATCTGCGGCGTTTACTGCGGCATTCGCAAAGAGCGAAAGCAGCTTTAACGGGAGCGACTATGCTGAAAAAATCGAAATAAACGGAAGCGGCATACTAAAGCTTTGGTCTGCGGGCAAGAATTATAGCGGTGGGGATTTTAGCGCCCTGAAGTTTAATAACGTACAAATTGGCGAAAACGCCGTTGTGTTTATCGCTGATGATAGTACGGATTGGATAGGCGATCTTGCTCAGGACGCTACATTAACCGTAATAACGCCATTGCAGGAATTATGCCGCATACCGGCAGGAAAGACGCTGACCATTGCAAAAGACGCAGTATTGTCGATACCACGTAAGGTTCCACTGTACAACGATGGCACAATAATCAACAATGGAACCATAATCGACCGCAGCAGCGACATTATAGGAACGGGAACAGTGACCGGAAAACCAGTGTACAGGCAATACAATACATCCCGCATAAACAGCTACGATACAGGCTATTACGCGGCTGAGGAAAATGGAAAGTATTATTTCTACGTCACCAACTTTGACTCGACATATTCTAATGAAGGAAAATACTATATAACAGGATACGTTACGCCTCAGGATGATTCTGCGGTACGATGCAGTGTAGACGGTGACACGAAAGACAGATGGACAGGCATTGACAACGAGGTCTGGTTTGAGTGGGGGCTTACGCAAGCCGATATTGAGAGTGGCGTCGATAAAACGCTTCGTTTGGCATGGAAGAAAGAGGATGGGACTGTTGTATCGACCGAAGAGCTGCCCTGCCGTATTGAAAAGAAAGCTATTGCCAACACCGTAAATGATGGAAGGATAGAGCCGTATCAAGGTAAAGATGGATCCACCGGTCAACAAGGGCTTACTGTAAGCTATGACAGTGAAGAAAAGCTTTGGAGGCTCGACGTCGATAGCATCGATTTTATGCAGGTGAACACCAGAAGCGACGGCACAAAGGTATATAGTGCATTCGTAAGCCTGAAAAGGCCTGACGGTGTTAACGACATAGTTTCGATGATTGCGGATGGCATAAACTGGGATACGAAGTATGATGAGTCCCCTATGATCGGCTTTAGTATCGGCGAAGAGCGGCTGACGAACGGGAGCGGCATAGCAGAGGATTATCAGGACATATACTGGAAGGACGCAAACGGAAAGGTCATATACACAGAGCGCCTGAATTATGTTATCAGCACAGGAAAGAACCAGCATGAGTCGCCTTTTGAGCCGCTGCCTAAGAGCTGGATACACATAAGCCGTCCCGACCCCCAAAACATAACCGTCAAATACCCCGATTCCAGCGATACGCTGAAGCCTAATGATATTATTGAAATTAACGTTAAAATGGGCCGCGAGCAGTGGTATCAGGCCATGCTGAATTCTGTCGGTACATACGAAAGAGTTTCGGGCTCTGCACAGGTTAAATTTCAAGATGTTTTGAGGAGTACTTGTGTTGGCACAGGGCTGGGTACAGACGATAGCGAAGCGAGCGACCTGATCGATATTATACCATTTTTCCGAAGCGCCCAAACGCCGACTACATTCTATGAAGGTCAGAAAGTGGAGCTTGCAGGGATGAATGTGGATGGAACCTCGGTTACAGTAGTTCCTACAAAGGAGAGCCATTCGCTGCTGTTTAAAACAGAGGATGCAAGCGGCAAAGTGCATAGGTACAGGCTTAATTATAAGGTCATTCATGATGACACCCAGTCGTATAAATTCGAAAACGTCATTCCCGCAAAAGGCCGGTTCTTAATGAACACATTAGGAGCAAGCGGCGTTACGGGCATTTTTGAGGACGGAATACTTCGCTATACGACGGAGGAATTGGGCGGAGAATTATACGAGGTTGGCACAAGGATAAAGGCGCCGGCGGACGCCGTATCGGCTGAGATATATGCGTGGGGTGACAGGCAAGATAATAAAAATGATGCTTATAAGATCGTTGATGAATACGGTGTCAGGTATGCTCAAATATGGTCGCATATTGCTGATTATGCTTGGACAGCGCCGTATAAAATAATCTGGAAGGACGCACAGGGAAAAACTATAAATACCGAGATATTTACCGTTTCCACGCGCAAGGGCAACTCCCAGTTTATGGATTCGAAATGGGCTCCCGTACCGAGCGGCAGGCAGGAGTATGCCGAAAAGGGGCTGGATGGTCATTTGACCTATGACGAGAGCAGGGGCTTGTATACCTTTAAGCTGGACGTCTCAAAAAAACCGGCCAACGAGCTTCTGGAGCGTTTATGTATAGAAGATTCCGCAGTGACCTTCATAACGGCGCCGGAGGGTGCTGTAAAGTATATAGTTACCGGCTGGCATACGGGGCTGGATCGTGACAGCAGCGAATATGAAAGCCAGATGGAAGCTCTATACAACAAAAAAGAGTTTAAATACTTAGACTCAACCGGAAAAGCCGAGGTGCACTTTGGAGGAACATCGTTGCTGAAAAAAACAACCATCGGAGACACAGGCTGCACAATATATGTAGCGGAAAAGACCTTCGTGGGCTATACCAATGTGGGCTTTATCGAATGGTATGATGCGAATAACAACCGTATCCCTATCAACGGCAAGCGCGGCGAGTATATTCAGCTGAAAACGGAGCCCGGTGTACAGGAAAAGGAGAGCACGGTTCAAGAATACGACAATGGCGCAGTAGATGCGGACGGAACGATCCATCTCGATAAGCTCCCGCGGATAGATGAGAAGATAACGGAAGCAATGGCATTTATGCTGCAGGGAAAGAACGCAGGCAAGTTATTCAAGGTGGAGATACCGTGCCAGACATCTACCGGCAATAATGTCATCTATGAATATACCAAGCTGTCTTTGGTGGATGCAGACGGGACGCCGGTGACGCCGGATGGCTGGGTAGTGGTGTATATGCCTTACCCTGAGGGAGTAAGCTTATTCAATGAATGGCGGTACAAATTTACCGTAAAGCACTATACGGATGACGAGCATACGAAAAGTGAGGATATTAAGGTTTACACGACGTTGCACGGTTTGGTGTTTGCAACGAAATCGTTCAGCCCGTTCTTGACCGAGGCGAAAGAGGACACCTCTGGATGGACAATGGCGAAAACGCTGGATGAGTGCAATAATTTCAAGGATTATAATGATAATACGCAGGTCATCAAAAAAGAAATAGAGGATATGTGCAGTGCGCTTGTCGGTTTAAAGTAAGCGAGAGCAGATGCATTGCACAGGTGCTTTTACCCAAATATTCATTCTCTAAGCCTATATGAAAACGTTTGGCTGGCGGCACGGGGGAACCCGTGCCGCCAAGGATTGGTAAATCGCACATCAAATGGCTGTGAAAAACTTCAAATATTATGCAGCGATTTTTAAGAATAGAAAAACGGGGGCACAAATGAAGAGGTTTCTTAGAATAGCGGTAATGCTTTGCGTATTTATATTGACGATTCTTTCAGCTAATTCTGTATTCGCAACTGAGCCGTATATCGATATTTGGGATGGCAGCATTGCTGATAGCTTTGAAGGCGGCAGCGGCGCTAAGGATGACCCATATCTAATAAAAACCGGGGCACAGCTTGCTTTCCTCGCTAAACAAGTAAATATGGGGAATGATTATAGTGGAATGTATTTTGCGCTAATAAATGATATCGATTTAGTAGATAGAAAGTGGATGCCGATAGGCTATAGTAAGGATAATAGTATTTCGTTCTGTGGGAACTTTAATGGAAGCAATCATGCAGTTAGGCATCTTAAATTAATGTGCGAAAGCAATGGGTCCTATGGTTTGTTTGGACAAATTAAAAATGCTTCAGTCGAAAAACTGTTTTTAATAAATACTAATATTAACGGATCAGCAATGGGGATTGGTGCAGTTGCGGGGAGTATGATTCGGTCTACGGTTTCGCAGTGCTGTCATATGGGCAATATTTCAGGAGACCAGTCGGTTGGTGGAATTGTCGGTTCTGCTTCAAAGAGCAAAATAAATGACTGCTATAATGCCGGCATAATTTCTGCAGATTATGGTATTGTTGGTGGCATTGCCGGACAAATTAACATGAGTTCACAAATCAAAAATTGTTACAATTCAGGAAGCATTAAAGCTAATCGTGGTCCCAGCGGTGGAATTGCAGGTATAGTTACATTTGGAGATGAAATATGGAACAAAAGCTATGTAACCACGTGCTTTAACTCGGGCGATATATACGGGAAAGGAAGTGTAGGCGCAATAATTGGGTGGCGCGCATCTTATAGCAGTGCTCAAAGATGCTATTTTGCCCCAAACCAGTATTATGGTATAGGCGGAATCGATAATAATGAATCCGGATCAAATAGCGGAACCACGTCAACCAATAAGAAAAACTTTTATTCGCAGCAATGGATATCGAATAATCTCGACTGGGATTTTGAGTCGACTTGGGTCATGCCTACCGACGGATATTATCGTTTTCCGATATTGGTCGGGGATAATCCTATGAAAAATATAAAATTGGAAATAAGGAAGATAGAGATAACAAAAGACGAATGTTATTCAATTATCGTAACTGACAAAAACAACAATCTCATAGCTGATCCGACAGTTGATTATAACGGAACAGTTTTTCCCGTTGATGAACAAGGCCGCGCAATATTAAATAATGTACAATCTGGAGGCATACTAACCGTAGGCGCAGAAAATTATGTGAAGCAAAAGAAGGAGAATTACCAATTTAAAGAGGCGAATGTCGACATAATAAGGCTGAGGCAGGATCCCTATGAATTAATCTCAGCAATAATGACATATAATAGTGACGAGCGAGATATAACATCCGAACGGGCGGTAATAAACCTGATATATAAGGATACGACATTTAAAATCAGATGTGCCGTATCAGAGAGTGCAACTTCGGAAGTTAAGAAATATGAATTAGTTCAGGAGAATAATGTAATTGCAAGCAGTGAGGATGGCAAGTTTGAAGTAAAAGTTGGCGAATTCAAAAAAGACGCATCAGTATATGTGCAAACAATAGATGTGAACGGGAAAGTGCTTGCGTCTACTCCACTTATGTTGACCGTGAAAAAGGCAGAACCCAAAATCCCGGACAAGATTGAATTAGGTAAGAGCATAAAATTCACCGTGCCGAGCGATGCTCCACTGTTTGGTGGAATGGAAATGGATCTTAAAATCCCGCTTCTTCCCATAACTATGGACGTGAGAGAGGATTCAATCGAGATAGGTATTAATTATGACATTGCAAAATACAATAAAACTTTTAGCGCTGGTGGGAAAGCCCCAAAGATTAACTGGAAAGGTGGAATGTCAAAAACGCCGGATCTGGCAAAGAGAATTAACGAAACAGCGGAAAAGTTAGGCTCAAAGAGGATGAAGAGTAGGATTTCAAAAGGTATTTCGGTAGAATGGACGGTATTTGGCAGTGCTGAAATGCCGTATGACGCAAGTTCCATGAAGGGCAAAATATATATTGTAATTGAATTAAAATGCTCTATAGAAAAACAAGCTTGGAATATTCCGCCGATTGTTGTGGAACTTAGCTTTAATGGCAAAGCAAGCGCTGATGGTGAATTTGAATGGTCGGTTCAAAATGGCCTTACAGCTCAAATCCCGCTAAAAGTTAATGCAGCATTGGGGCTTTATGGAGGAATAGGTGGTGCTTCATATGCCTCCGTTGGCATCTATGGTGAGGGCGGGACAGAAGTAAAGCTGCTACTTGCAGGAAGCGAGGCAGATAGCGGGCTTGAAAGCTGGAAACTATATGGCTCCGTAGGTATGAAGGCGATGCTTTTGCGCAAGGAACTGGGTAGACTTAAACTTCTGAATGGCGACAAATATCTATACCGCAGAGACACCGGTAATCTAAAAAATACGCCAGCTAAGCCATATCTGTCCCCTGGAAGGTGGCTGGCGGAGCTTGATCCGGATTTGGTATATAAAACAGTTGCTCAGAAACAGCAAAGCGCCTGGTTAGGCACAACTGCGCTCGATGTGAAAACAACGGTAATTCAATCTGACTTAACAACTGCCGCTGAGTCTGATAAAACAACCGATGAGATAGCAATGATACCTGAAGCAGAGATGCCGCCCCAATCTCCAGAGCCAACCCCGGATATTAAGCCCGAGCCGGCATTAGGTCAGGATACTTCTACAATGCCGATTCAAGAAGCGGAACCTATATTTACGCCGGATTCCGCATCGGAACCGGCTTTGAATATTGAACAGTCCCCCACTAATGGAGATGATGAAGAACAGATTCCGGAAGCTATGCAGGATGTGAATGTACCATTCAAGACTATGAATAGCATACCTACATCGCTGAATATTGTGAATAACATATTGCCGGTCAGTTATACATCGCAAGCTTTTTCAAACCTGCCGTCTTCACCGGAAGCACTGCAAATCAATTCAGATACGGAAATTGAACCTATACTTGTTGACTGCGGTGATACATTGATGATGCTCTATTGTGATGCGGATACCGATCGCCCCTTGGCAGATTGTTCTAAACTTGTTTTTTCTCTGCTGGATCCCGCAACTGGTCAATGGACGGAGCCTACTGCTGTCTGGGATGATGGTACCGCAGATTATGCTCCCGATGCATGCGCTGGAGAAAACGGAGTATATATAGTTTGGCAGAATGCAAAGGATTTTATAAATGAGGAAGATACTCTCAATGAGATTGGAGCAAAGATAGAAATCTCTGTGGCGCACTTTGATTCGAAGAATAATTCAATTACGGTTGAAACCGTAACAGAAAATGACATTTACGAGGCAATGCCGAATATTTGCTTGACAACAGAGGATATACCGATACTTGCTTGGGTGGAAAATGGGAATAATAATATACTCGGCTCAGAGGCAACAGAGCAAGAACCAAATCGGCTTTGTTGCATACAAAAGAGTGCATCTGGCTGGGGTGAAAAGGTACTTCTTGCCGAGTATACCGATATTGCGTTTTCTATGGATGTGGGGTTCACAGCGGATGGAATTGAAGCCTGCATTAATTTGGATAGGGATAAGGATTTTAACACAGCAGAAGACCGTACGGTGCTGGTTGCACGAATGGATGGCGCTGCAACATATGCAAGCGGGGGAGAAGCTTGTTATCTTGGCGGGAAATTGTTATATATGGAGAGTGCGCAGGATGGTGAGACGAAACTTTATTATGGAGGCGCAGCCATGAATATGGGCGCCCTACCAACTGCTGGATATACAGCGGCGCTCGATACAGATGGGGATATCATGTTTTGTTGGAGCATGGTGCAAGAAGGTAAAGGCTGCTTGTATACAATGGAATATGACGTAGTTGAAAAAGCATGGACAGAGCCGATAGAATTGACTGAAGCGGAGATGGCGCATTATCACGAAAAAGCTGCCTGTGCTTATGTTGAAGGGAAACCCATATTTGCGTATGTCGATCGAATAGTAACCGATTCTTTAGCTTTAGATAGCACTGCCGGCCTTTATTGGTTCGCTATGCCAGAGCGGAAAACCTATACAATTAATAGTGTGCTGTTTGATGAAACGGAGGTAAGGCCAGGATGTACCTTGCCACTTACTGTTGAAATTACAAATACTGGTACATTGAGCATAGATAAATTACATGCAGAGCTAATAGATGCAGAAGGGGAAATAGTAGTAAACCAAGACCTCACATTTGCACTGCTATCAGGAAGTACAGGTACTGCTGAAATTATGCTTGTACTTCCCGAAGAAGCACAGTATATGCAGTATACACTTAAACTTGACGATGATAAAGAAGTGAAGATTGATATCGGTCGCGCGATGCTTATAACCGGCAGTCAGGTTTATAAAACAGAGAATGAACAAACTGTAATTGTATATGTGAAAAATATCGGATTGGCTGCAGCTTCGGGTATCTTTTCTATAATAGATCAAGAAAATGGTGCCGTGGTAGCAAGTGATAAATTTACAAACCTCTGTTATGGCGGTGTATTTAGCTTGCAATTCTCAATTTCGAAAATACAAGAGGACTTAAATTTGATGCTGATTGTTGAGAGTGATGCAGAACAGGTAAGTAATGACGAGAACCTTTCATATGTTAAACTATACTATGATAAAGTGTTCATACTTGGTGATATAAACCAAGATGGTAGTATAGATATGCAGGATTTAATTCTTCTAAACAAGCATATAGTTGGGGCAATAACGCTACCAAGCGAGCAAGCAGTGCTTGCAGATGTAAATAAAGATGGAATTCTGACATTAAGAGACTCTCTGGAACTTTGTCATCATATGGTAAGTTGAACGTTTATGCATCTAAGCAAATACGCCATTTGAATTACTAATGTGAGGTTTACTCCCAGTTGTTCAGAGATATTACAAAGATAAAGACGGAAGAAAAAACATCAGCAAAAGTGGCTATATATGATAACGGAAGGAATGCAACATGCGGTTACTTTGTGTTATGGGTAAAGTTCTTATTTGCTGCAAAATCAGAATTGAACCAAGTAATGGTTGCAAGAGATGCGTGATGCCGAACTCTAACAATTTGCTCTCAACTAAATACGATACATCCATGACTTCTACTTCTTTTGTTCATCTGTTTCAGTGGCTTGCTATATTCTGTGCTGGGTTACTTATATTTTTACACGCTGTCGTCATAATGTTGCTTTTTCAGCTTTTTCGACAACTTGAGCTACTTTGCACGTCCCAAAAATAGGGAAAAAAGGAGGAGGGCTGTTTGGTTATTGAAACCCTGTGTGCCGTTGTCAACTGATGGTAGCTTTGCAACTTTAAACTCATGTTCAATAAAGCGATACTGGTTCTGTGTAGACCGGCGTTCATCGATGGAGTAACCAGCCCGCTGCAGAACTTCAATGTCACTTTTTAGCGTTGTGCGATGAGTATCAAGACCATATTCTCGCTTTAAGATATCACAAAGCTGAGTGGTGGTCAGATAGTTGTCCTCATCTGTACGCTCTTTTAGAATTTGAAGGAGAAATAAAGGCCGGAGCTTTGCATCTATATCCATATTTCGCCTTTCATTTTTTCAGAATTCTAATCAAAGATTCTGCAATTATATCCGCTTCTTCAAAAGTGTTTTCTTTGCCAAATGAAATCCGAATCGTTCCCCTAGCATAATTATCTTCCAGTTTGATTGCCTTTAAGACATGGGAGATTTGCGTACTAACACTATCGCATGCAGAACCAGTCGATACACATATTCCCATCAAGTCCAAACGATGAAGAATTGCTTCTCCGTCTGCATCTTTGAATGACACGCTGATATTCCCAGGAATGTGATTCCGGGCACCGTTTCTCACAAAATCGAGCCTTGATTCCTTTAAGCGTTCAAGCAGGGCATTTTCAAGTTTTAGTATATGCTCAGCATTTTCATTCAAAGCGGAGCAGCTGATTTCAAGTGCTTTTGCCATACCCACGATAGAAGCAACATTTTCAGTACCGGCACGCATTCCGAATTCTTGAGCACCGCCATCGTTAAGAGGCCTCAATTCAACGCCTTTTCGGACATAAAGAAATCCAATACCTTTAGGACCATTAAATTTGTGTGCTGATGCTGAGAGCATATCAATACCCATTGCCTTCACATCTATGGGAGTATGCGCAATTGCCTGAACTGCATCAGTATGAAAAATTGCACCATGGGAATGGGCGATTCGAGCTAATTCTGCAATCGGCTCGATCGTTCCTATCTCATTGTTTGAGAACATGATAGAAACAAGCCTTGTTCTATCGGTAATTGCGGCGCTTAGCTGTTCCGGATCCACCGTTCCTTCCGAATCAGGAGATAAGTAAGTTACAGGATAACCCTGCCGTTCTATTGATGCGCAAGCATTTAAGAGAGCATGATGTTCTATTGCCGAAGTAATAGTTGCACGTTTATCTGGGTCCGAAGATGCAGATCCTTTTATAGCCCAATTGTCACTTTCCGTTCCCCCAGAGGTGAAGTAAATCTCCTCTGGGAGAGCGTTGATGCACTTAGCAATTATTTTTCGTGATTCAGCAAGTGCTTTTTTGGGTTTTCGCGCAAAGGCATATGGCTGTGAAGCATTACCATACTCATCTGTCAGCCACGGGATCATCGCGTTGAAAGCTTCTTTATTGTACGCCGAAAACCACTCGCTGGGCGAGTGGTTCAAAAGAGGCTTCTGCCGAGGGGAAAAGACTTAGCTGTGGACTATCTCCGCTATCACCGTTTCCTCGGCTCTCTGTCGGATGTTGTTCATACGCTGCGCCCATAGCATCTGGTCGCGGGCTTTCAAACTCTCCGTCACGCCCTCGGCTTTCGCCATCTGCGCCATCGTCTGTTCGACCTGTTCCCGTGCCGTCCTGTCGATCTCCAACAGATGCTCCGTCAGCCTGTTCTGAAGCAGCAGGGAGTTGTAAGTCCCGCTCCGATGCTCCTTGAGAAACGTCTTCCGCATTCTGCCGTATTTGCCGATCATCCCCGTCGGCTGATCGTCCATTTTGATATCGGGAATCAGGTAGTCCCCGTTCTGCCTGTAATTGAGTTCCATGTTCAGCGCTCCTTTCGTTTTTCCTATCCTCATTCTGCAAGACCTGTTGGGATTTTGCAAGTGTGCCGAGCTCCTGCCGTTCCATGCTTCTGACGCTGCGCTCTATCTGCCGCAGGATCATCTCCGAAATGTCGCTGGTCGCCGCGCCAAGTTGGACTATGGTATCCGGCGAATTGAACAGCGTTATGGGTCGTTCCATCCTCGTCCGTCCATGTGTCCGTTTCGGTGCGGTAGCGTATCTCCACTTCCTCGGTCAGCGTCAGTTTGTACTGTGCCTCAAACAAGGCCCGGAGTTCTCCCTGCACATTCTCCCGGGTGTAGGTGCGGAGCTTGGCAATCAGATAAGAGGTCAGCTCATAGGGATTGTGGCCCAGTTCGTCTACATTGTAGCGGTACTCGTCATAGCCGGGATGGGTGCGTTCGATGTTGGCGATTTTCTCCCGGAGCTCATTTTCAAGGGCGGTATAGTCCTCGTTGGCCCCTAAAATATCCTCGTCCTCGGCGGTGTAGGAAGTCCCCACCACGGCGTTCATCATGCCCGTACCCAACGATGGAAGGGCGGAGAAAACGGAGTTGAGTATCAGGAACAGGCAGAACAACAGCAGAATAATGACAGCGCCGCCCTTATGCCGCCGCACGAATTGAGCGGCATAGGCCGCCGCTTTCTCGGTGGTGGTTGCTGCTGCTCCCGCCGCCTTGGCGGTCTGCCTTGCGGCCTCACGGGCCTGCTTGGCGTATTCCCGCTTGATTTTCCACTTCTGTGCTATGCGGGAAAGAAAAGTGCTGTTTAGCTCCGGGTTCTCCTGCACCATTTTCTGATAGTGGAGGTCTGCGTCGGCCTTTATTGTTCGCCGTTCCCACTTCCTGACCTGACGGGCCGGATGTTCCCGGATACGCAGCTTGGCATAACGGCTGACCTTATACGCCCCGGCTTCTGCTAAAAGCTCGGTCTTGTGGGCTCCTTCCACACCAACATTTTCGTGCTCGACCTCATGGATTTTGCAGTGTCCATAGGCCCACACACCAGCCCCCGCCACCATAACCGCCTGTTTGGGAAGACTGGGCGGCTTCGGCGGCTCCTGACGGGATAGCTTTTCCTTTGCCATTTCCAGCCGGACAGCGGAATGTTCCGCCTTGGCCTCGGCCCGTTCTTTCTTTTTTTCCCGCTTGTCTTTCTGCTCTTTGCGGGCGGCCTGCTCCTCACAAACGGTATCTTCCCGGGCCTCGCCCTCCTGCCGCAAGCGGGAGGAAGGCTTTTCCCGTTCACCGTCCTGCCTGAATTTCCCGGTGCTCTGGGACTTCGGGCCAACTTGGCCCGAAGCCTGCTCCCCAGCCTGATGGGTCACTTCTTCCTCAGTGAAGTGGAGCCGCCCACGCTTTACCCGTTTTCCGCCGTTTGTTTTCTTCGGGTCAACCTGTCCCGAAGCGTCCTTACTCATTCTGGGCCTCCTTTTCCTCCGGGCGGGTGGTCATAATGGAGTAGAGCTTGGTATTTTTCGGGAAACGGTCAACAAACGGAATGGTCACATTTCCGAAGAACAACAGGCCCTCGCCGGGATTGGAGTGTGTCACATAGGAAAGCTGGTGGGGACTGATACCCAACTGCTTCGCCAAAATCTGTCTGTCTCCCTGTGCCTGTGACAAAAGCACCATGAAGTCGGAGTTTTCAAAGATGTTCTCGATCTGACGGCTGGCAAGGAGGTCTTTCACATTCTGGGTCAGGGCGCTGGGAACACATCCTTTTTTGCGGAGCATTTTCCAGATAGTCACAAAATAGCTGGAAGTCAGCTCGTCCTGCAACAGCACATGGAACTCGTCGTAATAGCACCATGTAGCAATACCGCAGGAGAAGTTGTAGGAAACCTGATTGTTGGACAGGTCGTTGAGGATGTGCATGGCAATTTTGCGGAGCCCGGAGCCCAGCTTCTTCAAATCGAAGCACAGCACTCGGGCATTTTTATAGTCCACATTGGTTTTGTGGTTGAACAGGTTGAGGGAGCCCGACACATAGATTTCAAGGGCTGTTGCCAGCCGCTTTGCCTCGGGTTCGCTCTGCTGGCGCAGAAGGTCATACAAGTCCTGAAGCGTCGGCATGGGTGCGTGTTCCGGGTCGTTGAGCAAATCCCGGTACACCATGCGGGCGCAGCGGTCAATGATGGTGCGCTCGACGGGCTGTAAGCCGTCTTTGCCGCCCACAATCAGTTCCATGAGCGAAAGGAGAAAATCGCATTTCAGACTGATAGGAGAAACCTCGTCATCCATGCTCAAATCCAAATCCATAGGATTGATGAAATGCGGGCTGTTGGGGGCAATCTCTACCACAAGCCCATCCTTCCCAAACTGGCGCACCAGCGGGGAATATTCGCCCATGGGGTCAAGGATGATAATACGGTCGTTGGTGGCAAGAAACACATTCACAAGTTCCCGTTTTCCGCTGAAGCTCTTGCCGCTCCCCGGAACGCCGAGGTACAGCCCGTTGGGGTTTTTGTCAAGAGGAACTTTTTAGGGGCAGGGAAAAGCTATACGATTAAGGGGAAACAGGCAGAGAAAAAGGCTAAAAATGCGCTCTGTGGACGGCTAAAATGCGTTTTGGTGGCAGGGAATATAAAACCCCTGCCCACCTCGTAAAAGAGGCTGCGGCAGGGGTAAATACTCCATATTCGCACGCTTTCCCGCGCCGTAAGGGCTGCATTCTGTTCCTTGTTTGAGGTCGGGGGCGCGGGGCGCGAAGCCCCGCAAAAGCCGACAGTGAACGTCGCGAAAGTGCAGACGGTTTTGCCGCTAAAATGAAGCGGACGAAAGCGGAGACAGGGTTTACTAATCCTGTTCCCCGTTTTCGGCGGCGAAAAGGCAGCGGCAAAAATCCGGACGGTCAAGGGTTTAAGAGTGGAGATTTTTTCGCGCTGTGCGCGGAAAAATACGACTCGTCCCTTGACGGTTCGGATAGTCGGAGCGGATGAGATTTTTCGTCTGCAAGGTACAAAAGTGATAGAAATATTCGCAAAACTGTGCTAAAATTAAATTGATGGTTGATAGATATATTGTAATCTGAGGAAGGAGCGTGATTATATGAGAAGGCTGATAGCATTTGCTTTAACATTCTTTTGTGTGTTGGGTTTGGTTGGCTGTAACAACAGAACTGTGAATGAACCAGAAATGTATAATTCCTCCATGCAGGACGATTTTTCAAATGCTATTCCGGCAGAGGTGAATGACAATATCATTCAGAACTGCACAGTTTTTTCAGAAAACTTGGGATATGAAACAGGTGAAATGAAAAAAGCTGTTTTGCTTGGCGAGGAATGGATGAAATATGTGTATTGCGAAGATGAAATGAAGAAAGAACTAATTGACAGCAGCGATATTGTTGTTATTTTTGAGAATATCCGCTGTGTTGTGGACGCTGAAACTGAGATTGTACTGGGAAGTCTCCCGTTTGTATAAGCCAATTAAATTCCCATTTATCAATCAAACACACCCGAGCAAAACGAAACGGCGGGACGGGCTTTACCGTCCC
>OIZL01000504.1_pt1 | contig 28444 bp, 27 predicted proteins | sample 1588541 | NCBI WGS metagenome assembly OIZL01 (sample SAMN03283285) | human gut metagenome | biome: human-associated habitat; material: feces | host: Homo sapiens | place: Peru | collected 2012 | reverse complement strand
TTGCTGTGGGTTATAGAATTAATTCTAAAAAAGCAACAGAATTTAGAATATGGGCTACAAAAATTTTAAAAGAATATATGACAAAAGGTTTTGCTTTAAATGATGAACGTTTTCTAAATGGAAATAAATATGATACAAAATATTTTGATGAATTATTAGAACGCATTAAAATAATTAGAGTAAGTGAAAGAATGGCATATCAAAAAATTACGGATTTATTTATTGCAACAGCAGCTGATTACAATCCTAAGTCAGAAGAAGCGTATACTTTCTTTAAAATAGTTCAAAATAAGTTGCATTATGCTATAAGTGGACATACTGCTGCAGAACTTATTTTTAAAAGGGACAATTCAAAAAAAGAGCATATGGGGTTAACAACTTGGAAAAATTCTCCTGATGGTTTAATATATAAATATGATGTAATTATTGCAAAGAATTATTTAAACGAAGAAGAAATGAATAATTTAAAAGATTTAACAAATTTATTTTTGGTATTTGCTGAAGATGAAGCAAAACAAAGACATGTTATGACAATGAAGGATTGGATAAATGCAACTGATGATTTATTAAAGTTTAGAAGAAAAGAAGTATTAAATAATAGTGGCAGTATATCTCATAAAGAAGCAGTAGAAAAAGCAGAAAAAGAATATGAAAAATTTAGAGTTATACAAGATCAAAAATACATTTCTTCAATGGATGAATTTTATAATAAATATTTAAGTGAAAATAAAGAGAAAAAATGATGAATCCATCTGATAGTGCAGGGAGGTAAAAGTGATGAAAAACTATATATGTAAAATTGCTACTATTGAAGAGATGAATAAAAAATGGGATTATGAAATATCGGTTGCAACCAAAAAAGAAAACTTAATTCTTCAAGAACAAAATATTAAAAATTATAAAAATGGTAAAATTATTCCTTACTATGGAATAATTAATGACCAAATAATATGTGAGGCCACTGCTGTATTAACTAGTGATATTGTTCAAAATAGTAATAAATTAGTAGATGATACAACTGCATACTTGACTGCTTTTAGAACTAACAAAGAATACGAAGGAAAAGGATATTTTTCTATATTGTATAAATTTATGGAAGAAGATTTAAAAAATAAAGGTTATACTGTATTAACATTAGGAGTAGAACCAGAAGAAATAAGAAACAAAGAGATATATAAACATTATGGATTTGTAGAACATATTAAAAATGCTAAAGAAGTATATCCAGATGGAACAGAAATAGATGTTGAATATTATGGTAAAAAATTAAAATAAAAAGGAAGTGATTTAAATGGATATGTATCAAAAAAGAAAAATGAGACAAGAAAAGAAAAACAATGATAGTCAAGAAAGTTTTTCAAAAGTTTCCATTTCGTGGTATCCTCGGGCATATGGTAAAGGCACAAAATGATATTAAAGCAAGTTTAAAATTAATAGATATAGTGGTAGAGGTATTGGATGCAAGGATACCAGTTTCAAGTAGAAACCCATTAATCGATGAGTTAAATAAGGATAAAAAGAAAATAATAGTATTAAATAAAGCAGATTTAGCTGATAAAGAAGAAACATTAAAATGGAAAAAATATTTTGAAACTAATAACATAAGTACTGTTTTAACAAGTGCTAATGTAAATCAAAATATAAAACAAATAATAGAAACTATTAACAAACTTGGAAAAGAAATTTATGACAAAAAAAATGAAAACAAAAAAATAGCAATAAAGCCAATATATAGAGTATTAATTGTAGGTATTCCTAATGTAGGTAAATCAACTATAATAAATAAAATAGCTGGAAGAAATGCAGCTAATGTAGGAAATAAACCAGGTGTAACAAAGAAAAATCAGTGGATAAGAGTTGCAGGAAATATTGACCTTTTAGATACTCCAGGTCTGCTTTGGCCTAGGCTTGATGATAAAGATGCAGGAATAAAATTAGCACTTACTGGTAACATAAAACAAGAAGTTATAGACATTGAAACATTAGCAGTAAATGGAATAGATATTTTAATTCAAAGCAAATACAAGGAAATGTTTAAAGAAAAATATAAATTAACAGATGAGGATTTGGAAAATATATCTTATGATATATTAGAGATAATTGGCAAGAAGAGAGGCTGTTTAGTTTCAGGTGGCAATGTTAATATGGAAAAAGCAGCATCAGTGTTTTTGGAAGATTTTAAAAGTGGAAAAATAGGAAATATAACACTGGATCTTGCTTAAACTAGTATATGGAGGACAAAAAAATAGACCATTATATTTTAACATGGCTTTCGATGATTGAAGGAATAGACTATTATATATTTTTAAAATTATTGAAAGCCTTTAATTTCCTGGAAAATATTTTTGAATTTTCCAAAAACAAAATGTTATTTCAAAATATTTTAATTCAAAACCATGTTTTTTTAAGTAGTAGTATTTTTAATCAGTTAGTTAGTAGTAAACTAAAACAAGACTCTCTTTATATATATAATAATTTAAAGAGACAAGAAATTAAATTTATTTCAATTTTTTCTAAAGATTATCCTAAATATTTAAAAGAATATCCTGAAACACCTCTTTTACTTTTTGTAAAAGGAAATATCGAATTTTTAAATAGTTTTCAATATAAAAGAATATATTTTTATTCGTCAAATATCGAAATCGTTAAACATAGCAAAAGTATTTCTAAAATTCTAAACTATGCACTATCAAAAGAAAATATAATAAAAATATTTCAAGCAGATATAAACAATCAACTATGTAATAAACAAGTTATATTCAAAATGTCGAATATATTTGATATTAATTTTGTATCAGATAGTTTTAAAGAAGATAGTCTATGTATATATATTCCTGAAAATACAAAGTATACAGAGTTACTAAAATGCTCTATATCCGATATGTTATTTGTTTTAAATGCTTCTTTTGAAGAAGAAATCGAAAGGATAGCATCTTATATGCTTGATATGGGAAAACAGATAGTAACGATTCCTGGTAATATATCGGACAGCAATTTTTCTTTTTCAAATTATTTATTAAGAGACGGTGCAAATGTAGTTTTAAATATAAAAGACATAGATACAATTTTTGGTAATATTTGGTAAAAAATAAACTACATAGAAAATGTTAAAAAATGTCGCAATAAAACATTTACAAATCGCCAAAACTAGTATATAATAATGGTGTAAAAATTAATGTAAAACAAAAGAGAAATGAGGTGTTTTAACATTGCAAAGGTTACAATTAAATGAAAATGAAAAATTAACTAGAAAAGAATACTTAAAAAGAAAGAAAAAGCAAGCAAAAAAGTTAAAGCAAAAAAGTAAAATAACATATATAATGATAATAGGTATAGCTATTGTAAGTATATATCTTGCTGTACAAATTTATGTATATAGCAAAGAAAATAATTTTAAATATGTTGAAGGAGATAATATAAAGTCACAAAAAGTATTTAATGTATATTATGTGACTGAGGGGTATACATATAACCCAGTATATACTTTAAATAGTATTTATACTAATGGTTTTGGTGATAAAACAGTATTTCCAAATAGCGGACTTACTAATATTAAAATAAGTGGCGAGTATATTTATGGTACTAAAGAGGGAGGAATATATAGACTAAGAAAAGACGAAGGCAATGAAATAGAACCTTTAGTTGAAAAAGATGTTTCAAAGTTTGTTGTAGATAATAATACTATATATTTTACACAAGGCGAAAATAATGCTTTAAAGAGTATGAATGTTGAAACAAAAGAAATAAAAGAATTAGATATAGATAATATATCAGAAATAATTTATGATGAAAGCTCATTATTTGTAGTAAAGGATGAAAAAACTAAAAAGACTTTATTTAAAATAAACAAAGAGAATAATGAAAAGACACAACTTACTAAAAATTCTAATGTTTCATATATAATTCAAAGTCAAAATGATATTTACTATGTAAATAAACAAGATGGAAATAAAATATATATTGTTACTAAAAATGGAGAAAATGAATCAAAACTTGCAGACATTACTAGTGTATCAGACAAAGGAGAAATTAAAGAGGTAGATGGCTCAAAATATATGTTTGTAAATAATGGATATTTATTCTATGTAAATGTAGACGATTCTAATTCATTATGGAAGATTAATTTAAATGATAAAACTACTGAAAAAGTTATTCCTATGTCAGTGGAAATACTACAAGATATTAATGGAACTGTTTTCTATAAAGTAAAGGGCGAAATGGGTGTATATTTATATAACTATGAAACAAACTTTATGTCACAAGTAACTAAAAGAAAGATAAAAGAATTCTTTGTGGATAGTTCAAAAGAAATAGAAAATAGTACAGATAACAAAAACGGAATAAGTAAAAACTAATAAAAATAAATCGATGTAATTTAATATAGGTTATGTCGATTTTTTGTGTAGTTTTTAATTTTAAGAGAAAAATGTCATTTAACTTAAATTATATTTTAATATTTTCCTTGAAATTTGAGTATTAATATAATATAATAGAAGTGTTAAAATACCTTAAAAGAAAGGGCAAAAAATATGAAAAAAATTAAACTAATATATAACTCTGGTGCAGGTCAAAGTAAGTTCAGATATTTCTTAGACACCATAATTGAAAAATTTATGCAAAATGGAATAGAAGTATCTGTGTTTAGGGCTGGTAAAAAAACAAATCTTTATGAGTATTTAAAAGATGTAGATAATGAAGATTGTTATGGAATAGTTGTAGCTGGAGGAGATGGAACAATAAACAGAGTAGTTAATGTAATTATGCAAAATAATATTAAAACTCCGCTTGGAATAATTCCTGCTGGTACTTCTAATGATTTTGCAAAACATATAAAAATGCCGGCAAACTTCTCTGAATGTATTGATAAAATACTTACTGGTAATGTTCAACAAGTAGATGTTGGGCTGGCTAATAATAAATATTTTATTAACGTATGTTCTGCGGGACTTTTTACTAATGCTTCTCAAAAAGTAGATAAAAATTTAAAGAATGCAATTGGTAAAGTTTCATATTTTATAGCAGCAGCTGAACAGCTTATAAAGTTCAGACCTTTTACTATAAAAATAGAAACAGATACTGATATAATAATTGAAAAAGTAAATCTATTTTTAATATTTAATGGAAGTAGTGCAGGAGGAATCGATAAATTAACAAAAGATTCTAGTATACAGGATGGACTTTTAGATGTTGTAATTTTGAAGAACTTTAAATTTTATCAAGTCCCATCAATTGTATTTAATATACTTAGAGGAAACCATTATGAAGATGAAAATATAATCTACTTACGTGAGAAATCTTTTAAAATAAATAAAATAAAAGGTAAATGCGATAGGCCAGATGTTGATGGAGACGAAGGCCCAGAATTTCCTTTAAAGGTTAAATGTGTAGAAAAAGGACTTAATATGTTTTTATAAAAAATAATGAATAAACAAAAGGATGATGAGATTAAATGTATAGTAAAAATATAGATGCTAAATGGCAAGAAAAATGGAAAGAAAAGAATATAGCAAAATTTAATAAAGCTAATGTTGATAAAAAGTACTATTGCTTAGAGATGTTTTCATATCCATCTGGTGCGAAACTTCATGTAGGTCATTGGTATAATTATGGACCAGTTGATACTTTTGCAAGGTATAAAAAAATGAAAGGTTATGAAGTATTTCAACCAATGGGCTTTGATGCATTTGGTCTTCCAGCTGAAAATTATGCAATAAAGACTGGAATACACCCATATGATTCAACAATGAAAAATATTGATACTATGGAGAAGCAATTAACAGAAATGGGAGCAATGTTTAACTGGGATGCCGAAGTTATAACATGTAAGGAAGAATACTATAAATGGACACAATGGTTATTTTTAAAGTTATATGAAAGAGGACTAGCATATAGGAAAAAAGCAAATGTTAACTGGTGCCCAAGCTGTAATACAGTTCTTGCAAATGAGCAAGTAATAGATGGCCTTTGTGAAAGATGTAGCAGTGTTGTAACTAAAAAAGATTTAACTCAATGGTTCTTTAAAATTACAGATTATGCGGAAGAATTGCTAGATGGTTTAAAAGATTTAGATTGGCCAGAAAAAACTAAAAAGATACAAACTAATTGGATAGGAAAATCTACTGGATCAACTGTTACTTTTGATGTAGAAAATAGTGATTTGTCCTTTGATGTGTTTACAACAAGAGTAGATACATTAATGGGAGTATCTTATGTTGTAATTGCACCAGAACATGAAATTGTAAGTAAAATAACAAAGCCTGAAAACAAAGTTGAGGTGGAAGAATATATTGAAAAGTGTAAGCTAATAAAAGAAATTGATAGATTGGCTGAAAATAGGGAAAAAACAGGGGTATTTACAGGTGCATATGCAATTCATCCAATAACACATAAAAAAGTACCGATTTGGATTGCCGATTATGTACTTGCAACTTATGGTACAGGCTGTGTAATGGCTGTTCCAGCTCACGATGAGAGAGATTTTGAATTTGCTAAGAAATATAATTTACCAGTTAACCAAGTTATAACAAATGTAGAAAAGAATGCTAATATAGATGAAAAAGCATTTACTGAAAAAGGTATACTTGTAAACTCAGATAGATTTGATGGACTTAGCTCTGAAGAAGCAAAAGTTAAAATAACTGAATATTTAAAAGAGATGAAAAAAGGTGATTTTAAAACAACATATAGACTTCGTGATTGGCTTGTATCTCGTCAGAGATATTGGGGAGCACCAATTCCAGTTGTTTATTGTGATAAATGCGGAGTAGTACCGGTACCTGAAAAAGATCTACCAGTTAAACTTCCATATAATGTTGAGTTTAAACCTGACGGAAAAAGTCCTCTTGCAAAATCTGAAGAGTTTGTAAATACTATATGCCCTCATTGTGGCGGACATGCTAAAAGAGAAACTGATACTTTAGATACATTTGTATGCTCATCATGGTATCAATTTAGATATCCTGATAACAAAAATAGTGAAAAGATATTTGATACAGAATGGATAAACAAAATGTTACCAGTAGATAAGTATGTAGGTGGACCAGAGCATGCTGCAATGCACCTATTATATGCTAGATTTATTACAAAAGTATTAAGAGATGCTGGCCTTACAAATGTAAGTGAACCATTTAAATCTCTAGTTCATCAAGGTTTGATATTAGGACCTGACGGAAACAAAATGAGTAAATCTAAAGGTAATGTTATATCACCTGATGACTATGTAAATAAATATGGTTCAGATGTATTTAGAATGTATTTGATGTTTGGATTTAGTTATGTTGAAGGTGGACCTTGGAGTGAAGAAGGGGTTACTTCAATGTCAAAATTCGTATCAAGACTTGAAAGAATTTTAGACACTATCAATGATATGAAGGACGATGAGGGAGTATCTGAATATTCTAAAGAAGATAAAGATTTGTTATATATATTTAATATCTCTTTAAAAGGTATTACTTATGATCTAGAAAATATGCAGTTTAATACTGCAATTGCTAAGATAATGGAAATAACTAATGCCCTTTATAAATACATTTCAGATACTAAAGTAAAAAATGTTAAACTATTAAAGGAAATAGCAGTAAAATTTATTCAAGTAATAGCACCATTTATGCCACATTTTGCAGAAGAAATGTGGAGTAGATTTGGAAAAGAATTTTCTGTATTTAACACTCTTTATCCTGAAGTAGAAGAAAATTACTTGAAAAAGGATGAGATTGAGCTTGCTGTTCAGGTAAATGGTTCTGTAAGATATAAAATAAATGTTGCGGCTGAGGCAGATGAAGAGACAACTAAAAAGAAAGCACTTGAAAATGAAAAGCTAAAACCATATATTGAGGGCAAAGAAATAGTAAAAGTTATAGTTATAAAGGGAAGAATTGTAAATATAGTTGTTAAATAAAAAAGAAAGAGGTTGTAATTTTGAATATTGATATAGGTATTATTGCATCATATGCAAAGTATTTAATAGAAGTTAGTATTTTAATTGGAATTGGAATGCTATTATATAAATTGTATACAGCTGATAAGAGTAAAGAAAATAAAATAGTAAAAAAACAAGCTTTTACAGATCAACTTACAGGTAGAGGCAATAGATATATGTTTCAAGATGCACTTGATAAGTTAATATCTAAAAATAAAAAGTTTGCGGTTTGCTTTATGGATCTAGATGGCTTTAAGCAAATAAATGATACAATGGGGCATGATGCAGGAGATGAACTGCTTATTGCACTGTCGAACACATTTGAAAGTAAGCTACCTAAAAATGCTACTGCATATAGGTTAGGTGGAGATGAATTTTCTATTGTTATAGAAAACATTAAAACTGTAGCAGATATTACTGCTTTACTTGATAACTTAAAAAATGAACTTAATGAACCATTTAATATTGCTGGTACAAATATATCATTGCAATACAGTTTAGGAGTAGCAATATATCCAGAAGATGCAGATAATAGGACAGACCTTTTAAAATATGCAGATGATGCAATGTATTATATAAAAGAGCATGGAAAAAATGGATATTATTTTCATAATAAATCTTTAAGAGCAAAACTTGAAAATGATACTAAAATGCAAACTGATTTAAAGAAAGCATTTAGTGAAGGTGAATTTAACTTTTCAATGCAGCCAAGAATAAATGTAAAAGATACAAGTGCATTATGCTTTGAAGCTTTATTATATTGGAACCATCCTGTACTTGGCAAGCTTACATCAGATTATTTTATAAAGCAAGCCGATGAGATAGCACTTACAATAAAGTTAGACCAATATGTTTTGGAAAAGGTTTGCGAAAAATTAGATGAATTAAAGAAAAAAGGATTTAAAAATATTCAGATGGCTGTTAATATATCTAATAGACATGTGGTAAAAAAAGAGTTTATAGATAAGCTATGTGAAATATTAAATGAACATAATATCCAAAAAGGAGAAATTAAATTAGAACTTACTGGCTCAATTGAACCAAGCCGAATAGAAAATTATAAAATAATGTTTGAAAGGCTTAGAAATTCTGGCGCAGAAATAGTTATAAATAACATAGAGGTAAAATATGAAACATTGGCACTATTTAAAGATTTACAAATAGATGAGATAAAGCTTTCATCAGTATATGTGTCTGAAAGTAGTAAACTTCCAGTAGAAGTATTAAAAAATATAGTATCTTTATGTAAAAATTTAGACTATAAAGTAATATTAGGTAAAATTGATGAAGATTGTGAGTTAGAAAATGCAATAAAAAGTGGAGCAGATAGCATTCAAGGAAATTTAATATTTAAATCTATGGATGAAGATTTAGTTGAAGCGTTTTTAAACGAGTATTCTAATTATAAAAATAGGATAGAAAATATTATAATTAATGCTGGAAAAGGGGCTAAAAAAAGTTCAAAATAATTAAATAAAATATATAAGGATTAGGTTATAAATCTAGTCCTTTATTTTTTTCAAAAAAAGTTAAAATAAAAATGTAAAAATCTCTCCTTATTTTTGTCAAAAAACGTCTAAAATGATTGACAAAGCAATATAAAAATAATATAATGTGTTTACAATATGAACTTAATAAAAACGAAGATATAGTAGGAGAAAAAATGGAAAAAGCAAAATTTAAAAAAATATATATTTTATATATAGTGTTAGGAGTTATTTTAATTACGCTATTAACACTATTAGGAATTTTTTTATGCAAAAAAGTTCAAGGAGAAAGAACCGTTATATCGATTGAAGGTATAGATTATAATCAGAATGATTATATGATGTATTTAAGGGTTGCAAAGAATAAACTATTTGATGAGAACACTACAAGGCTACCAAAAGCAACACTAAATACAATAATAGATAGTGATACTAATTTAAATACAGAAAGCTATTTAAGACAAAAAGTAGAAGAAAATTTAAAAATAGCTGGAGCTATTGAAAAAATAGCAAAAGATAATGATATTAATTTAACTCAAAGTGAGGAAGATGAGTTAGAAAAAGAAAAACAAGAATTTATTTCTAAAAAAGGTGGCAAAATTAAATTCTATGAATTCTTGTATGAAAATAGAACAAATGAAAAAGCATATGATAAAATAGCAAGATTAGAAAAGTTATATACTAAAGTGTATAATGAAGTTTATGCAAGTGGTAAAAAATACGATTTAACAGAAAAAGAAATAAAAGCTGCAAAAGTTACTTATGAAGCTGAATATAAAAAGGCAAGACAAATCTTTTTACTTACTGTAGACCCTACAACCAAAAAAGATTTATCAGCATCTGTTATAGAGCAAAAAAAATTGCTTGCTGAAACAATAAGGAAAGAATTAAATGAATCAAGTGACTTTGATGAGTATATAAAGAAATATAGTGATGATGCAATAGATAAAGACCCACCATACGATATGTATTTTAAAGATGGTCAGATGATAAAAGAAGTAGAAGAAACTGTAAATGAATTAGAAGTAGGAGAAATAAGTCAGGTAGTTAAGTCTAGCTATGGCTTTCATATTATAAAACGTGACGCACTTGACGATGAGTTCTTTAATAAATATTTAGAAAGTAAAAGAGAAAATAAATTTTTGATAGACATTTCTAATATAGTTAAAGAATGCAAAATTATTATTCAAGATAGTTTTACTACTTTAAAAGTAGATTAACTATAAATATTTTAATAGAAGGAGGAATAGATATGGCAGAAAACATATCAACAAAAGGAAAAACAAAAGTTGTTTTCGGTACAATTTTAACAGTTGTAGCTATTGTCCTTATTATACTTACATGCCTATATGTAGGACACTCAAAGAAACTAGATAATTTAGCCGGAAACGTAGCAACAGATGAAGAAGTTCAAAGTTTAAAAGCCTTAGCTGATGAAACTGATGGAAAAGTTGAATCTTTAGCTAAAATAAAAAATGACATTGATAAACTATCAGAAGATGTTGCAAATGTAAAAGTAGACTTATCAAATCAAGCAGAAGCAAATAAAATTAAACTGCAAGATAAACTAAGTGCTTTACAAAAAGATTATACTAATTTAATTAATGAATTAGATAAGGTTGTTGCAAAGGAGGAAACTGTTAACGAACTTTCTAATAAATTATCTAGAGTTCATGAGGAATTAAGTCAAAAAATTGATTTAGCAGAAGAATCTATTAATAACAACACAGATGCTGTTGTTGATGCAGCAAGAAAAAATATAAATATAAACACAACAAACAAAGTAGAAAATGCGAGAAAAAACATTAATACTAATTTGTTAAATGCAAGAAATAACATAAACACAAACACAACAAATAAAGTAGAAAATGCAAGAAAAAACATTAATACTAATTTGGTAAATGCAAGAAATAACATAAACACAAACACAACAAACAAAGTAGAGAATGCAAGAAAGAATATTAATACTAATGTAAAAGCAGCAAAAACTGCATTATCTAACGAACTTGCAATTGGATTTAATGATTTAGTGACAAAAGCAGGCGAAAATAAAGCACTTATTCAAGAAGTTAATAGAAATGTAGGGACAATTTCAACTAATCTTGACAGTTATTATGCTGATATACTTGCCAAAATTACAACTGCTCAAAATGGTATAGATAGTGCTAATACAACTTTAACAAGTATTAGTACAGCATTAACTGCAGCCAATGCTAGCATTTTAACAGTTAATGGAAAAATCGATGATTTAACAAATATAACAAATAGTCAAACAGCAGTTATTAATGGAAGATTTAATGATTTAAATACAGATCTTGGCAATATTCAAAGTAATTTATCAAGTGCAAGTGCAAGAGTTGGAGATAATGTTGTTAATGCTTTAGCATCAAAAATTGATACATTAAAAGCAGAAATTATGGGAAGTGATACTACAAAAACACTTACATATCTTTCTAATCAAAACCAAAATAATTTATCAAATACTAAAGCAACAGTTCAACTTTTAGGAGATTCTAGTGATAGTTCAACTTCTAATACTGTATTTGGAAGATTAAATAAAATTAATGATAGTGTTGAAAGTGTAAAGGCAAGTTTAACAACAATGGATGGAAAACTTGATACAATACTTTCAAATGTTACAATGAAAGCATACTCATCATCAACAAGAACATACATGTTAGCATTTGTTAATGATTGGAAAGCTAGTAATCCTAGTGCATCTGATGCTGATCTTGCAGAAGCTTTAGTTGCATGGTTACAATCAAAAGGATACATAAAGTAGAAATTACAAAAAATATTTAAAATATTGAAAAAAACTGTTGACAAAAATAATTATATCGGTTATAATTATACTTGTCAACAGATAAGTGGGCGCTTAGCTCAGTTGGGAGAGCATCTGCCTTACAAGCAGGAGGTCACAGGTTCGAGCCCTGTAGTGCCCACCACTTATTTTTTTAATGTCTGTGGCCTGGTAGTTCAGTTGGTTAGAACGCTAGCCTGTCACGCTAGAGGTCGTGGGTTCGAGCCCCATTCAGGTCGCCATTTTTTTTATATATATGGTATTTATTTATATATCTTTGGCTTGATAGCTCAGTTGGTAGAGCAGAGGACTGAAAATCCTCGTGTCCGTGGTTCGATCCCGCGTCAAGCCACCAGCGGGAGTAGCTCAGTTGATAGAGCGTCGCCTTGCCAAGGCGAAGGTCGCGGGTTTGAGCCCCGTCTCCCGCTCCATATATATAATAGATACCAAAAATTAGATTTTTTGGTATTTTTTTATTTTTAGGTAATATAATATAGTAATGGCGCCATAGCCAAGTGGTAAGGCACGGCTCTGCAAAAGCCTGATCATCAGTTCAAATCTGATTGGCGCCTCCATAATAAAAAACTCCGAACATTTTAATTCGGAGTTTTTTATATTAACTTTTTTTAATTAATACATGAAGACTTGTAGTTGAAAAAGGATAGTTTCTTATTGAAAGCCATCTAGAATCCTTTTCTTTAAGAAAGTTTACGATGTTTGATGAAACTGATTTTTTGGTGACTCTCACAAATTTTGCTTTTCCTTTATTATCTATCCAAAAATTTAAAAATAAATTAAATTTTCCATTTTCTAATGAAGTATTTAAGTTTTTAAATATTTCTCTTACTATATGAGGATTAAGTTCATTACCAGCGATAGAATCGCAGCAAAACAATATTTCCTTAATCATTTGAATATTTGGACTATACATATACATTTTTTTACCATTAGAAGTTTTATAAATGAATACATAATCGTCTTGATGATTTAATAATTTAAACCGATTTTTTTCAAAATAAATTGCACTAATTTTTTTTGAAATAATGGTACCAGTATTAAATTTTTGCCTATCTTTTTCATTTGATTTCATTTTTCTATCTCCTTTTTTCAAATTTGAATACAATATATTTTTAGTACGTATATATTTTAACATAAAATTTGTCAAACGTCAAATAGTTATGTTGACTTTGAACTTCTAAAATGGTATACTATATATAGTAAAAGAAGGATGATTATAATGGCAAGAAGATTTATATTAAATGAAAAAGATATAGTATCAGAAAATGATAATTGTATTAAGATAGTAGGAAATGAAGTTAAACATATTCAAGTTTTAAGACATAATATTGGTGATGAAATTGTTATTAATGAATATATATGTAAAATAACTGAAATGGGAAGAGAATATATAACTCTAGAAAAGATTGCCATATCACCTAAAATCGGGGAACCCAAGATTAATGTAACGCTATACATGGCTATGCTTAAAGGTGATAAAATGGATCTGGTTATTCAAAAGGCTGTTGAACTTGGCGTAAAAAATATTGTACCATTTATTTCAAAGAATGTTGTTGTAAAACTTGATGATAAGTCAAAGCAGAAGAAAAAAGAGAAGTTTCAAAAACAAGCAGATGAAGCATGCAAACAATGTGGTAGAAGTGATAAAGTATTAGTTGAAGATATACTAGAGTTTACAGATATATTTGATAAGATTTCAAATGAAAAAATAGTTATATTTGCATATGAAAAAGAAGAGAACAAGACTTTAAAAGATATACTTAGTACTTGTGATACGTTTAATGTGAAAGATATCTCCGTAATAGTTGGAGCAGAAGGTGGCTTTACTGAAGGTGAAGCCGACTCTTTAAAATATACAGAAAATGTTGAATGTGTAAGCTTAGGTTCAAGAATTTTAAGAGCTGAAACTGCTGCAATAAATTTACTTTCAATAATTATGTATGAACTAGATAAATAATGAAAATAAATATAACTAAATGTGTGAAAGAAATTATCACACATTTTTTATATATTTTTTGTAATTATTTGACTTAAAAACTTTTGTTTGTTATAATTAAATAGTAAAAGGGAGTGAAAAACAAGTGATTGAAGATAGAGTTATATCTCCTGAATATATAGAGGAAGATGAAGATATAGTAGAGGAAGTTTCCTTACGTCCTGATAGTTTTAATGAATATATAGGGCAGGAAAAAGTAAAAAAGAACTTAAAAGTATATATTGAAGCAGCTAAAAATAGAGGAGAGGCCTTAGACCATGTTTTGCTATATGGACCACCAGGTCTTGGAAAGACAACTCTTGCTACTATTATAGCAAATGAGATGGGGAGTAATATAAAAGTAACATCTGGCCCTGCAATAGATAAAGCTGGTGATTTAGCAGCAATCCTTACAAATTTACAACCTAATGATATACTTTTTATTGATGAAATACATAGACTTAATAAATCGGTAGAAGAAGTTTTGTATCCGGCACTTGAAGATTTTGTGCTAGATATAGTAATTGGTAAAGGACCATCAGCAAGATCAATAAGGATAGATTTACCAAAATTTACATTAGTTGGTGCAACAACTAAAGCAGGTATGCTTTCTGCGCCATTAAGAGATAGATTTGGTATTATTCACAAATTAGAATTATATAATGAAAAAAACTTAGCTAAGATTATTTCAAGAAGTGCGGGTCTTTTAAATATAGAGATAGATGAAGATGCCGCAATAGAAATAGGCTCAAGATGTAGAGGAACACCAAGAATAGCAAATAGACTTTTAAAAAGAGTAAGAGATTTCGCCGAAGTCGATAATTTAAATAGGATAACATATGAACTTGCAAAAAAAGCACTAGATAGATTAGAAATAGATGAACTTGGCTTAGATCAAACAGATAGAGAAATGTTAGAAACAGTTATTACAAAGTTTAGTGGAGGGCCAGTAGGACTTGATACACTTGCAGCTTCAATTGGCGAAGATAGAGATACAATTGAAGATGTATATGAGCCTTACCTTATGCAAATAGGATTTTTAACTAGATCTCCTAGAGGTAGAATGGCGACTAAACTTGCATATAACCATTTGGGTATAGATTTTAAAGAGGAATAAATGAGGAGTAAATTTTGGAAAGAGATTTAAAAATTAATGGTATATATACTCATTATAAAAATGAAGAAATGAAATATCAAGTAATAGCAGAAGCAATTAACAGTGAAACACTGGAAAACTTTGTTATATACAAAAGTTTATATGAACATGGAGAATATAAAAAAGGAACAATTTGGGCAAGGCCTAAAGGTATGTTTTTAGAGGAATTACCATTAGAATTACAAGAAAAATGTGGTAAAAAATATAGATTTGAATTAACATCTGAAAATGAGGAGAAAAAGCAATGAAAAGGTTATTGATGCATGCGTGTTGTGGACCATGTTTTGCGTACATCGAAAAAGATTTAAGAGAAAATGGTTTTTTAATTGATGGAGAATATGAAAAAGTAGATTACACAGCTTGTTTTTATAATCCTAATATTCATCCTAAAGTAGAATATGAAAGACGAAAAAAAGCTTTTGAAGAACTTTGCAATTTGACTAATACAAAACATGTAGTAATAGACGAATATGATTTAAAAGGATATATAAAGTATGTGGTAGAAAATGTAGGTAAAGGAAAAAAGTATAACTTAAGATGTGAATACTGCTATTATATGAGACTAAAAAAAGCATTTGAATATGCAAAAGAAAATGGATTTGATATAGTATCTACTACTCTTACAATAAGCCCATATCAAAATCATGAATTGATAAAAAAAGCAGGAAAAAAATTAGAAGAAGAATTTGGTGTTAAATTCATATATGTTGATTACAAAGAGCATTTTAGAGAGGGACAGAAACTAGCAAGAGAATATGGTTTGTATATGCAAAAATATTGTGGTTGTGTATTCTCTTTCGATGATGGAAGGTGGAATTATTAGTTTTGAATGGATGTCAGATTATAACTACAATAAAATAGTGCTGTAGTTGGAAATATTGATGTTAATACAGTCGTTAAAAAACATAATTACTGTAATGTAGGTTATACAATAAGATATGATTATTAGGGAAATGGATATACTGCAGAAACATTGAAGGTTATATCTGACCATTTACTAAATAATAGTGGTTATTATTTGGTTGAATGTTCTAGTAATGAATTAAATACACAATAATCAAGAATTATGTTAAAGGCAGGATTTTAAAAAGATGGTTATATTGTAAATAGAAGATTAAATAAAGATGGAACATATTCTGGTGTAGAGTACTATAGTAAGAAAAAAATATTACTGAAAAAATTTAGAATAAAAATAAAGGAGGTTTGGAATTTGAAACAAGAGTTAATAAAAACAGAGTTGAATGTAATAAATAACAAGATTAGTGTAATGAGAGTAGGAAATGTTGATTACATATCAATTACAGACTTGGCGCGTTATAAAGATAAAAACAGAACAGATTATATTATTCAAAACTGGATGAGAACAACTAATAGTTTATTATTTTTGGGTACATGGGAGTATCTTAATAATGAAAATTTTAATTCCATCGAATTCGATGGGTTTAAAAATGAATCAGGAACTAATGCTTTTGTTATGACTCCTAAAAAGTGGATTAAAGCAACTAATGCAATTGGAATAATTTCAAAACAAGGTAGATATAATAGTGGAACTTTTGCACATCCAGACATAGCATTCGAATTTGCAAGTTGGTTATCTCCTGAATTTAAATTATATCTGATAAAGGAATTTGAAAGACTAAAATATAATGAAGCATATCAACAAAAGATAGAGTGGAGTGCGACAAGACTTTTATCTAAAGTAAATTATGTCGTGCATACCGATGCTATAAAAGAATATATAGTGCCAACACTAACTGAAAAACAAATTAAATTTATTTATGCAGAAGAAGCAGACGTTTTAAATGTTGCGTTATTTGGAATGACTGCTAAAGAGTGGAGGGATAATAATCCAGAACTTGCAAAAAATGGAAATATTAGAGATTATACAGATTTACTCCATCTGGTAATTTTAAATAATTTACAAAATACAAATGCAGAGTTAATAGAAAATAATGTTCCACAAAGTGAAAGGTTGATTAGATTAAACAATTCAGCTAGAAGACAAATGAAATCGTTGCAAAATAACAAAAATTTACGTGAATTAGAAAAACTACAAGAACAAGTAAATAATGAAAAATATTTATTAGAGTGATTGTAAAAGTCAATTTGTTTATTAATAAAATAGAATATAATTTTAGATACTCGAAAAAAATAAGTTTAGATACTGATTTGTATACATTTTATCAAAATTGCCTAGTTTAACCGAGTGTAGCCAAGTGAATAAACACCGAAAAATAAAGGGCTTTAAAGAGCTAAGTTAGACAGAGTTGTGAAAGACAAATAGCATATTGCCATTACAGGAGATACAGAAGCAGAAATTATATGTCATAAAGCAGATTATAAACATTTAAAAACTTTAAATAAAGAAGAAAAAAGTGGTTTAGCAGATTTAATCAAAACTAAAGCAAGTAAGAAAATAATAGATAAGTATGTAATAAAATTAGTATATGGAGTTAAAAAATTTGACAATTATGGAAGTTATTAAAGATTATTAGTAATAAAGACTATGTGGTAACACATGACTTTGCTATAATGTTAATCTATACTTTAAAGGAAGGTGGAATTATTAGTGAAAAAATATTCTAAAAATAGTAGTAAAAAAAGAACATTACTTAAATTTTTGATAGGACTTTTTGTAGTCTTTTTAGTGTTAAGTGTTGCTCTTTTAGTATATATTCTTTTAAACAACAATATAACTTATGAAAAATATAACGAAGATGCAAAATTTGTATCAGAGGATGTAGCTAAAAACTCTACACCAATAATAATGGATAATGTACTTGTGGGTGGAGTATATGATAAAAAATGGGTAAGCTCAGATAGGTATTATTTGAATTCTACAAATAAGTCAAATCTTGAGATAGATGTATACAGTAAAACAGGTAAAAAAGGAAAATATGAGTTAACATCTGTTTCTCAAGCAAGCAGTAAAACAGTATACTCAGCAATTACTAATGTTAATTTGATAGATGAGTATTTTGCAATAGCCAAAAGTGATACGAATGCAATGAATGTAGCTGCCAAAAAAAGACAGACTGTAACTGAAAATGAGATAAAAATGGTAAAAAAAGCATTAGGAATATATAGGTTATTTAATACTTCTGTTAAGATAACTGAGGTATATGATATTTCTCTTTCACAAGGAGAAAACTTTACTCTTATATTTGCAACAAATGAAGTAGGGAAATCAACAGGAGTATATAGCGCAGTAGTATGCGTAGATAACATGGATAAAGCAAAACTTGTAAAATATAGTTATGTAAGAGATAAAGAAAATGCAGCTGATTGGCCAATTTATTCATTAAAATTTGTAGCAGACTTAAATTTAGATGGAACAAATGAAATAGTTCTGCAAGAAACAAAAGAGTTTGAAGTAAAGTATAGTGTTCTTGAATATGAAAAAAATGAATTTAAAGAGGTAATTGGTGCAGTAATAAAATAATGAAATTAAAATCTATCAGTGTTTGATACATTGGTAGATTTTTCTTTTTTTCTGTGATATAATTATGACTGTAAAATTAAAAAAAATAATAAGAAGAAAGAAGGAAATAGAAAATGAAAACAAGTGATTTTTATTATGACTTACCACACGAATTAATAGCTCAAACACCATTAAAAGAAAGACAAAAATCAAGAATGATGGTATTAGAGAAAACAACAGGTGAAATTAAACATGAACATTTTGAAAATATAGTTGAGTACATGAATAAAGGAGATACAATTGTTTTAAATGATACTAAAGTTCTTCCAGCAAGACTTTTTGGACATAGAAAAGATAAAGAAGAAATGATAGAAGTACTTCTTTTAAAACAACGTGAGGGAGATATTTGGCAAACTCTTGTAAAGCCTGGTAAGAAATTACAGATAGGTACAGAAATAATATTTGATGAGAAATTACTAAGGGCTAAAGTAATTGATATTTTAGAAGATGGACAAAGGGTAATTGAATTTTCATATAATGGAATATTTAATGAAATACTTGACAAACTTGGAACTATGCCACTTCCGCCTTATATAACAGAAAAATTAGATGACAAGGATAGATACCAAACTGTATATAGCAAGCATTTAGGCTCTGCTGCTGCTCCAACTGCGGGATTACATTTTACTAAAGATATTCTAAAAAAATTAGAAGAAAAAGGAGTAAATATAGTATATGTAACTTTACATGTTGGACTTGGAACATTTAGGCCAGTAAAGGTAGACGATGTAGAATCACATGAAATGCATAGTGAGTATTTTGTTATAACTAAGGAAGCTTGTGATTTAATAAATGAAACTAAAAAAAGAGGTAACAAAGTATATTCAGTAGGAACAACTTCATGTAGGGTGTTAGAAAGTGCAACAGATGAAAATGGAATAATTCATGAAATGGCAAAGGAAACCAAAATATTTATTTATCCTGGATATAAATTTAAAATGATAGATGCACTTCTTACAAATTTTCATTTGCCAGAATCTACACTTATAATGCTTGTATCTGCACTTGCAGGAAAAGATCATATAATGAATGCATATAACGAAGCTGTAAAAGAAAAATATAGATTCTTTAGCTTTGGTGATTGTATGCTTATAAAATAAAGAGGTAAATATGTTAGAAGTAAAAAGTTTAGAAAAGAGTTTTGGAAATAAAAAAGCTGTAAATAATATTTCATTTAAAGTAGAAAAAGGAAAAATATTTGGACTATTGCGGAAGAAATGGAGCAGGAAAATCAACTATATTTAGAATAATTCTTGGAATAATTAACCCTGATAAAGGAATAGTAGAATTAAATGATAAAAAGATAACTAAAATCATTACAAACAAAATAGGATATGTGCCAGAAGAGGGAAGTTTGAACTTGCAATATACAGTATTAGAACAATGTATATATTATGGAGCACTTAAAGATTTAACTGAAAAAGAGTCTAAAGATGAACTTTTAAAATGGTTAGAAAAGTTTAATATAGTAGAATATATGAATACTAAAATAAAAGACCTATCAAAAGGAAATAGACAAAAAATTCAGGTTATAATTTCTCTTTTGCATAATCCAGAACTTTTAATACTTGATGAACCTTTTTCAGGGTTAGACCCTTTAAGTGTTGAAGAATTAAAAAATGTCATATTAGATTTGAAAAGAGAAAATAAAATAATTATACTTTCTTCGCATAGAATGGATCAAGCGGATAAAATATGCGATGAAATTTTAATAATTGATAAAGGTAATGAAGTTTTAAAGGGAGAATTAAAAGTAATAAAACAAAAGTATGAAAATAATATATCTTTGGAAGATATATTTATTGAAAGGGTAGAAGAAAAAGAACATGAATAAGATTTTTAATATAGTAAAATTTAATGTTAATAAAAATATAAAAAACAAATGGTTTGTAGTTCTTAATATATTGTTTTTTGCTACAATGTTAATTGCTATTAACTTTTCTACAGTTAAAGAAATATTAAATGAAAACAATATCTCTTTTGATGAAAAAGTAAAAATCACTATAAAAGATGATACAAATATATTGTATGAAACTTTAAAAGAAGATTTAATTAAAATAGAAAACACTGAAGTAACAAGAGAATATGAGGAAAAAGAATATACTAAAGATAATGTCTCAAAAGAAGATATTATTGTTTTATTAAAAGAAAATATTGAAAATTCAAATGAAAGTATAAAAGATATATCTGTAACAGTTATATCAAATGAAGGTGTAAATTCAAATTACATAGATATAATTCAAAATGATATAAAAAATTTAAGAAAAAGTGAATTTTTTGAAAAGTATGGCGTAAATCAGGAAGAATATGAAAAAATAAATAATACACCAGATATAAATAGAATAATGCTTGGGGTAGAAAGTAGCAACGCTGATAAAAAATATACATTACAGTCTATTTGCAACTATGTAATATTTTTTATACTTTTGATGATACTTTCAAAGATAGCAAATGATATATCAGTAGAAAAAGTAAATAAAAGTATTGAATATGTACTTACTAGTGTAGAAGCAAAAGATTATTTAGTGGCTAAAATATTAAGTATAATTTTTACTTTTGTTATACAAGTAATATTTACGTGCATGTATTTAATTGTTTCGATGCTTATTAATTCATATTTGAATTTAAGTTTAGTAAATCAAAAAATAGATTTAAACACTGGAATAAATGGTATTTCCTCATTTAACGGTATATTTGATGCAAATTTTGTTTTATATTTAGGATTAGCTCTAGTATTTTTAATACTTACAATATTTTTGTTAAGTATAATACAAGCAATATTTTCGTCAAAAACAAATAATATAAATGAAGCTTCAAATGCTGCCATTTTACTTATAACTTTAAATGTTGTAATATATATCATATCAACATTTTTAGTATCACCTTTAAAAGCAGCCTCAATATTTACGTATATTTTTTCTTGCATACCAATAGTATCTATGTATTTATTACCAACTATGGTAATACTTGGGCAAGCTAAAATATGGCAAATAATTATCTCTTTTTTACTTCTTGTAATTACAAATGTAGTGGCTTTAAAATATGGTGCAATAGCTTTCAAAAATGGTGTGTTAGATTATACGAAGATAAAAAAAGATAAATCTAATGAAAAAGATGTATTGGTTAAAGAAAAGGAAAAACTTCTTAAATATGAGTATAGTAAAATAGGGTATGTGATAGGTTTTTCAGCTATACTATTTGTGTTTTCGCAATTAATACTTTCATATGTTTCAAAATTTATTTTAGCAGCAATAGGTGGAAATAATCTATTAATAGAAAAAATTATAGAAATGATTGTATTTATACTTTCACTTTTGATACCTTCAGCTTTTGTTATGGCTCATACTGAAAAGAAAAAAGATGATGAAAAGAAGAACAAGCAAAAAGATTTTAATAACTTAAAAGATATTATAAAATGCGTGGTTATAGCTTTACCTATTGTGTTTATTGTTCAAATAGTAGTGGGCATTATATTAGAAAAGTTGGGACTAAATTATGATATTATTGATAAGGTTGATATGTTTAAAGACAAATCAATTTTAGGAAAAATACTATTCTTTGTAGAAATAGCAGTGCTTCCTGCAATATTTGAGGAACTGTATATAAGAAAGGCAGTACTAAACTTTGCTAAAAAATATGGAACAAAGTTTGCAATTATAGCATCATCACTTCTTTTTTCAGTAATACATTTTAATTTATCACAAATGCTATTTGCTTTCATAATGGGAATAGTACTTTCAGTAATAGCAATAAAAACCAAAAGTATAGTTGCATCTGGAACTGTACATCTCTTAAATAATGGATATGCGGCACTTATATTAATATTTGAAAAAAATATATATTTAGTAGGACTAATTAATCTAATTTATTTAAGTGTAATAATAATTGGAATTATAATTGCAGTTTCTGAAATTATAAAGAAAAAGGGCAAAGTTAAAATTTTAGAGGAAACTAAAGAAGATGAAATGTCAAAAGAGTTAAAAGGAATAAAAAGATATAGATATATATTCTATGATTATACTTTTATATTTTCAGTTATAATGTGCATTGTTATGTTATTAATAACTGAAAAAACGATATCTTTACTATAATATAAATATATTTAAATTTGTTATATAATTGAAAATAAATTATATAAAAGAAGGAGGAATTTTAAATGGAAATAGCAGGATTTTTATGTGCATTATTTGGACTTGTTTTGTTCTTTATACCGGGGGTTGCCCCAATACTTGCTTTTGTAGGGCTTATACTTTCTATAGTAGCTTTATGTAGAAAAAAGGAGCTAAAAAATAAAGGCTTATCTATTGCAGGTGTAGTAATAGGAGCAATTGCAATTGTGATTGGGATAGTATTTAGTTTTATTGTTTTATTTGCAACAGCTTTTATTACTCATGAAGGAACAAATAATATATTAAATAATGTTAGAATAGTTAGCATGGCTTCAGATATTACTGAAATAAAATCAGCTATAAATCTAACTATTGCAGAGGAAAAAGCAGAAAATGAAACAAAAGACACAAAAGAAATTGTAAAAGAAAAGATTTGTCTTATGGAAGAAAGTAATATTGTTTATGACTCAATTTCTTTTGAAAATTTACCAGATAATATAAAAGCTGAATTTAAAAATAAAGTGGCTTTTAGTGATTTAGGAAAAAAATACTACAAAATAAACCCTCAAACTGTAATGACTTACGTTGAATTAAGTGATTATGTTGTAGATGAAGATGGAAATGTTTATATTAACTTTTTAGTTAAATAAAAGATTAATAAGAGAAAATATTACTGGACATAATTCGAATATTTGAAATCTTTACTTTTAAATGTAACTATGATATAATTAATTACATAAAAATTATATATTTAAATTAAATTTAATTTAAGGAGGAGAATAAATGAACAATATTTATATTATTCGGCATGGAGAAAGTGAAGGAAATATAAAAAAAGGCAAAACCCAGAGAGGATATATAATTGATACTGAAATAGAACTAACTGAAAATGGTAAGATGCAATCTAAGAGTGCAGGTGATTGTTTAAATCATATCATTTCAAGAGATAGTATGATAGCTTTTTGGGTAAGTCCCTTTAAAAGGACACGTCAAACATTTGCTGAAATAGAAAAAAGAATAACAAATAAAAATTTTGAATATTTTGAAGATCCGAGATTAGTTGAACAGGATTTTGGAGATTTTGATTTTCAGTTTTATGAAAAATGGAAGGAAATTTCACCACATTCTTACTATATAAATCAAGCAAGATATAATACACCTTCTGGAAGATTTTTTGCCAGACTTGAAAACGGTGAAAATATGTTAGATGTATATAATAGAATGTCTTTATTTGTTACTACACGACTTGAAAGGACTAATTATGCAGATAATGTTATAATAACCCATGGAAATGCATCTCGAGCATTAGTTATGTTTTTACTTAACCAAAAAATCGAAGAGTATTACGAAAGTGATGTACCTAAAAATGCATCGATAAGGCATATCGTAAGATACGATACAAGATATGTTGACAAAGGATATATAAATTAATATAACTTAAAGGAGTTGGCTTGAATTGAAAAAAGATAAAAGAAATTTTGTAGTTACTGTTATTTTTGCAGTATATGTCATTTGTCTGTTTTTTACACCATATATTTGTAAACATACTGATCCTACTCAAGGAGAAATAAATGTGATAAAAAAAATTGCAAATACTATATTTGATGAGGGTATAGGAAAATTTGATGAGGCAGATATAATAAATATTAGACTTTCCAATCGGAATGAACTTAATATTTCACAAATAAACAAAGTTTTATCAGAAGGAGTAACAAAGTGTAATTTTGATGTTAATGTTAAATTACGTATTCAAAATTATGATATAGATGTTACAAATAATAAAGTTGTAATAACTAGACCAGGAATTTCTGTTAATTCTCAAAAAAGAGAAATTGGTTGTAAAATAGCATTTACTAAAAATTATGGATCTGTTGGTTATAAGATTATATTTTCTAATATAGAATATATTGCTTATGCTTTCCTATTATGGATTAATGTCCTAGTTATATCTTTTTTAATAATAGCATTTGTGCTTATGATATATACAATAATTAATTGTATAAAAAAATAAGAATTTGTATTAATAAAAGTCTTAGATATTTATTTATCATAGGCTTTTATTTTTATATAATAGGAAAGTCATATTGATTGTAATAAAAATGAGAAAAAATTAGGCAAACTAAAAGGGGGGAAAAGTCCCTTTTTTTCTATAATATTAAAATACATAAAAAACAAAATTTTACATAATTTGACTTTTTTAGTGTCAAATGATATAATTTCTTAGTGTTATATAGAGAGGAAATAGTATTATGAGTAAAGAAGCATTAAAGTTTGAAGTTATAAAAAAAGATAAAAAAACTGGTGCAAGACTTGGTGTTATGCATTTACCACATGGTGATGTTGAAACTCCAGTGTTTATGCCTGTAGGTACACAGGGAACAGTAAAGGCTATGACACCAGAAGAAATGAAAGATATGGTAGGCTCACACATTATACTTTCTAACACGTATCATTTGTTTTTAAGACCTGGTGCAGAAATTTTAAGAGAGGCTGGAGGTCTTCATAAATTTATGAATTGGGATAGAAACATATTAACAGATAGTGGGGGCTTTCAAGTATTTAGTTTGGGAGATTTAAGAAAGATTACAGAGGAGGGAGTAGAGTTCAGATCGCATATTGATGGCACGAAGAAGTTTTTATCACCAGAAAAATCTATGGAGATGCAAAATGCAATTGGGTCAGATATAATGATGTGCTTTGATGAATGCGCACCATATCCATCAAGCTATGAATATATAAAAAATTCTATGGAAAGAACAACAAGATGGGCAGCACGTTGTAAAGAATATCATAAAAATACAGAAAATCAAGCATTATTTGGAATAGTACAAGGTGGTTTTTACAAGGACTTAAGAAAGAAGAGTGCAGAAGATTTAACAGCACTTGATTTCCCTGGCTATGCAATAGGTGGAATAAGTGTTGGTGAACCTAAAGAAGAGTTTTTAGATATATTAAGATATACAGCACCTCTTTTACCTGAAAATAAACCAAGATATTTAATGGGAGTTGGAACACCAGATTATTTGATAGAAGCAGTAATGGCTGGAGTGGATATGTGTGATTGTGTAATCCCAACAAGAATGGCTAGAAACGCAACAGCTCTTACACATTATGGAAGACTTAATATGTTAAATGCAAAATATGAACATGACTTTAACGTATTAGACCCCGATTGTGATTGTTATACTTGTAAACATTATACAAAAGCATATATAAGACATTTGTTTAAAGCAAAAGAAATTTTAGGAGCCAGACTTTTGTCAATTCATAATTTAAGGTTTTTAGTTTCGCTTATGGAAAATACAAGAGAAGCAATAAAATGTGATAGCCTGCTTGACTTTAAAAATGATTTTTATAAAAAATTCGGATATAAAGATTAAAAAATGAAAATTAACTAATAACACTAATTAAAAATAAAAAATAGAACATAATAAGTAATAATAAATGGTGAAATTATGAGTAGTGAAAAAAATTTAACTCCTTCTAAATTAAAGAAGGGAAAAAAAGGTGAAAAAAATATATTATTAACATTCTTTAAAATAATTGCAGTTGTAGTTATATTTATACTTCAGTTATTATTTATGGCATTTATGTATACGACTACAAAAGGAATATATGTATATGCAAGATATGCATTTGAAATTATAAAAATAATAACAGTATGTTACATATTATATAAACATGATAGCGCAGCATACAAAATATCATGGATATTGTTTATACTTGTATTTCCAGTAGTGGGAATAGTTGCATATATTTTATGGGGTAATAGTAAATTAAGAAAAAAAGAAGAATTAAAATTAAGAAAAATAAGAGTAGATACTGAAAATACTCTAGAAAGTAAAGAAGAAGTAAAAGAAAAATTAAAAAACGAAGATATATATAAATATATGCAAGCAAATTATATAAATAAAATATCAGGATATCCTGTATATTTTAATCAAGGCGTAGAATATTTTGATATTGGAGAAAACTTTTTTAGGAGTTTAAATGAAGATTTAAAAAAAGCAAAAAACTATATTTTCCTAGAGTTTTTTATAATATCACAAGGAAGACTTTGGGACGAAACTTTTGAAATATTAAAAGAAAAAGCAAAAGAAGGTGTGGAAATAAAAATAATAATAGATTCATTTGGATCACTATTAAAAAAGCCCAAAAACTTAAAAGAAGAATTAAAGAAAAATGGAATAGAACTGTATAAATTTAATCCTTTTTCCCCTGTAATAAATGGATATATAAATTATAGGGACCATAGAAAGATAGTGGTTATCGATGGTACTATTGCATATACAGGTGGAGTAAATCTTGCAGATGAGTATGCTAATTTAATCGAAAGATTTGGTTACTGGAAAGATGGCGGAATTAAAGTTGAAGGTGAAGCTACTAAAAGTTTTTTAATGATGTTTTTAAGGAATGTTGAAGAAATAACTTTAAAAAAAGTAGATTATGAAAAATATATTAATATTTGTGAGCAAAATCTAAATAAAGAAAAATTAGATAATAAAGAAAATAATAAAAATAGTGTAGGATTTGTAGCGCCTTTTGCAGATGGTCCGGATAATAGAAAAAATCCTATTGAAAACATATATATTCAAACTTTAAATTATGCAAAAAAATATGTATATATGACAACACCATATTTTATAGTTAGTGAAAATATTTTAAATGCAATACTAAATAGTGCAAGAAGTGGAGTTGATGTAAGACTTATTGTTCCATATATACCGGATAAAAAAATAGTAAATGTTGCCACAAAATCGTATTATGAAGTGTTATTAGAGGCTGGTGTTAAAGTTTATGAGTATAAACCAGGCTTTATACACTCAAAGACATTTGTTTCAGACGATGAAGTTTCTATTGTAGGAACTGCAAATATAGACTTTAGAAGTATGAATTTAAATTTTGAATGTACAACATGGACATACAAAACTGGAGTAGAAAAAAATGTAAGAAAAGACTTTGAAAATATGCTAAAAGAATGTAAAGAAATAAATCTTGACGATTGGAAAAAAAGATCTGTATTTAGAAAAATGGCAGAAGGAATAATATCTGCTTTTTCACCAATGATGTAAGTTGTTACAAATAAAATAAAAAAAGAAGGCTTCTTCCAAGATTAAACTCTTGGGATGCCTTTTTTATTTTATCTCTAAAATATATTACTGTCCACTTAATACAAGTAATTTAAAAATAATGTAAAAAATTATCGTAAATTTATTATAAGTAAGTTCCATAAAAACTCTTTAAAAAAGAAAATTAAATGGAATATAATTAAAATGAAAAAAATAGCAAAAAATGTTATTTTTATTCAAATTTAAATTTCAAAATATTTTCATGAAAAGAGGGAGGAATAACAAGATATGAAAGCAAAAGAAATTAAAAGAGCTAGTGATAAAAAAGGAATATCACTAATAGTGCTAGTAATAACGATAATCGTTATTATAATACTAGCAGTAGCAGTAATCTTGTCAATTGCAAATAACAATCCAATAGAGAATGCAAA
>OIZL01000502.1_pt1 | contig 28514 bp, 48 predicted proteins | sample 1588541 | NCBI WGS metagenome assembly OIZL01 (sample SAMN03283285) | human gut metagenome | biome: human-associated habitat; material: feces | host: Homo sapiens | place: Peru | collected 2012 | reverse complement strand
AGTCGTATTGTAGACCAAGCTTTCGGTCTTATGCCTAAGAATCCAGATGATATATACCAAGGTGTTAAAGTCACAAATAAAGGTCGAGAAGATAATGGTGGCTTTAGTCTCAGTCGTGATGAATGGGGATTTTTTCAAATTGACGACGAAGAAATCAGAAATCCTATGAATGAAAAAGTTGCTAATCTTATTAAAAAATACCTGAACGAAAAGAAACAGGCTAAAGGTAGAGCCAAAATGTCAAGTGTACTTAAAGCCGTCCCCGAAGCTAATGGTCTTGATTACAAAACCTATGATAGCTTTGGACTCCAAATTATTAAACAAGACGGTCAAAGTTTTACAAATTGGACAGTACAGTTAAAGGATAATTTTGGTGGTGTATAACTGCGTACAACTCCAATAAAATAAGGGTTTTTGATTAACTTGTACGCCAGTACAACTCTCATATCATTTTTTCCCTTGATTTTATTGATGTTGTACGGTTGTACATATATTATATAGTAATAAACAGTACATACATAAAGTATGTGTACTGTTATTACTAATATAATAATACGGACACAGAGGTACAACAATAAAAATAAAATGGAGAAAATAAGAAAATGAAAGACTATATGAATCTTGCTTTTGTTTGTTGGTTTGGCGTAGGTCTTGCAGTTGCTACTTTATTAATAATGATTTTTGGAGGATAAAAAATGGAGAATTGGGATTGGGAAAGTGCGCTGTATGTATTAGTTGGCGTTTTTGCCATAGGTTTAATTAAATATATTGATATTTGTATTATTCAGGGAGGAATTTAATTATGAAAGATTATATGTTTGATTTAGCTATTGAAAATAGTAAGAAAGAAACTGCTGTTTCTTATGAAAAGATTATAGTAAAAGGTTTTACGGAGAGCGCAGACTATGAAGCTGAGTATGGCGATATTTGCGCTAATTTCCTCAAGTGGAATCCTAATGGTTGGTATGAGGGTTATAGTGATTGGCTCTCTGAGTGTGCTCTTAAGTATAGTACCTTTGTTACAGACGCTTATATTGTGGAGTTTATGGGAGCGTTTGACCTTGATTGCAAATTTGAGGCAACAGGACGTGGGTGGTTTAAGATTACAATTTAAATAATTAATAATAGTTTGTTATTGTAATTTTTTAGAAAATAGGGGGTATAGTAGGTTAGTTGTAAAAGTATACCCCTGATTTTAAATGTATGTTTTCTAAAAAATTTTAATCCTGTAGATTGTAAAGCTCTACGCCTTTACGTTTTATAAGAAAAACGGCTCTATTTTTGATTTTAAATCGGGGTGGTATGTTTATACTCCCAAGGAGTCAGACAGCGGTTTTCTAAAAAATTTTATTATTAATAATAAGGAAATAATTTAGATTTTAATTGAAGGAGAAAAAAGATGAGAAAAGAATACCATGAAAGTTAGAAAGTAGAAGAGTTGTTGGAAACTGGTGTATATGTTTTTAAAACGAGAGAAAGTCAAGGTCTCGCTACTCGTTATAATAAAGTAAAGTTTGAAAACAAGTATAGAAAAGGTTTGGCTGACTTGAATTTATTAATTAAGTATTTTGATATTCAAGGATTGAAGCCTAAAGCTATTAGAGCAGAAATTGAGAGACTATGGGTTAATTACAATTTCCTTGATGGTCCTTGGCTGACGAAACACATAATTGCAATGAGAAAGAGAGAAAAGAAAGAATTGATTGATATTGAGCCTGTATTTATCGGTCAAGATACCTTGGATTGGTTTAAAGAGATGATACATAAGACTTCTGATGAATGGATTGCTGAGGGTAATGAAACCAATGGAATTTGTGAAAGAAGTGAGGGTGAATTTGGTATCGAAAGAACTAAATGCTTATTCCAGCTTTATGTCTGGTCTTTGATTCAGAGACAATACAGTAAATATCCTAATAATATCTATCTAAGTGGTAATAGACCAAGATTGAAAAGAGAAGCATGGCTTAAAGGTAAAACTAAGTTGATGCCTGATTGTATGTACCCTATGTATGATTGGGGTATTTGGTATTCTACTTTTGATGAAAAAGATAAATGGATGCTTAATTTCTCTATGATTCCCGAAGATGGTGAGAAAACTATTGAAGTTCCGCTTGAATTTAGTGGTAAGTGGTTTGAAGAAATTTGTGGTGAGAAAAATAGTAGACCTCCTAAACAAGTTCTTCCTTCTAAATGTCCTTGCTGTCATAAGAAGTTTGATAGAAAAAGCCATAATCCTAAAGAGCTTTGCCCTGATTGTGCTAAGAAAAAAAGAGCTGAAGCCGCAAGAGAGCGTAGGAAAAGAGAAAAAGAGAGTGGAAAATAATAATCATTGTGTATATATTCATACAAATAAAATCAATCGGAAAAAATATGTAGGTAGAACTAAACATGGAGACAATCCAGAAAAGAGATGGGGTAAAAATGGAGAAAGGTACGAAGGCTGCTTTCATTTCTATAACGCAATAAGGCTTTATCGGTGGAAGAACTTTGAGCATGAGATTGTAAAAAGTGGTTTAACTGAAGAAGAAGCAAAACAGTTGGAAAAAGAAACTATTGAGAAGTTTGATACCACTAATCTATTAAAAGGTTATAATATTTTGAAGGATAGCGTTTATAAACCAACTGGTGAAAAGGTGATTATGCAATTTTCTATAAAGGGAAAATGCTTAGATAATTATTATTATCAAGAGGAAGATATTGAAAAAGATATACCTTCTGAAAACATAGAATGGGTAAAGTGGTGCTTAGAAAATGAAGAATTAATGATTGATTTGGTTGAGAACGATATAAGTAAGCTCCATAAAATGAGAAGAAAAATGAATGGAAGGTTCTTGTGGAAAATCATGGTTGTTAAAGTATATTGGCGTGATGACGATGAAGAAGTGTCTGATGCAATAAAAACAGGAACTTACAAAGAGTATATTGCGAAAAAGATGGAAGAGTTCGAAAAGTGGAAAAAGGTAAGAGGTATCGTAAGAGAAAACAAATTCTTGCGTAACGAGATAAAAAAACACTAACAACGAAAGAGAGTATATCTGGAAAAATGAAAGGAGAAGAAAATGCAACTTTTTAACAAAGAATATAGTGCTATTTACAATAAAGAGAATAGAAATTATATGTTTGCTGGTTTATTACTTAGTTGGATTGTGTTAGCTCTCATGGCATGAGGGTTTTTTCAATAAGTTTCATAATCGTAATTTCGACACTTACAGCAATGTTTTATAATAGATGATATTTTACTAAACTATTTATGTGTTATGTGTCGAGAAAAAAGGAAGGTCTTAGCCATAGGGCCTTCCTCCTCCTTAAAACAATAGGAGGAATATTTAAATAATGCTAATACCATTATGCATATACTGTATAATGTGTATATATTTCATTTTTTCTTCTTCTGTAGATTGAGAGCCTGAAATATGGCTCTCTCTACAACTACAAGGGAGAAGATAAAAGTTTGTGTTAAAGGAGAAAAAAATGATTTATCCAATGCCAATTATTATTAGAAGTTCAGGTACACCAATGACAATTACAGAAGTTCTGTTAGCTGTTGGAATTGCTATACCTATTGGTCTGATTATGTGGTTTTTCATTGAACATGATATGAGCGATGTAAAAGATTGGTTTAAAAAGAAATTTCGTAATAAGAAGGAGAAGAAATAATGGAGAATTTTTTGTGTGTTGTCATTATATGCACAATGATATTACTTAGTATCTCTTTGGTTCTTGATATTAAGGAACAACTAAAAGAATCAAGGAAAAACAAAGCAAAGAAAATCGGAAGAGAAATCGTGGAGTATCTGAATGAACACAGGGAAGATATTTGAACAGGATTTTAAGGAGTCGTGTAAACATTAGAACTTATGGTGTTGGCGTATTAGGGATTCTTATGTATCTGCTAAAGCTATAGACTCTAATGCTTATATCCCATGTTAGCCAGCAGATTTTTTAGTAAAATATAATGAAAACATATTTTTCTGTGAGTTGAAATACACAGAGAAAAAATATATAACAATAGAACATGACAATGTAAAAGGAATGATAAAGAAAACACAGATAGACCAAATGAAAGCTCTACAAGCAAAAGATGTATTTTGTGTGTTATTCTTGTCATTTTCTGAATGCACTTATGCTATGTCAATAGATAATTTCCTCTGGTGCGTGGGAGAGACTGGTAAACATTCTATCAGTCCTATTGATGTGGTTCAGCATGGGCGGCTAAATGTCCCAGACGCAATATTGCGTACACATAAAAGATATGACGTAAAAACAGTGTTGACAAAAATTGTAACCTATGCTATAACGGAGCCATCTTAAGAAAGGTTGGTGTCCTCTATGGCTGAAGAAAAGAAAATTTCCCGTACTGTTGAAAAAGCTGTTTATCCTGCAACTCCCCTTTGTGCAGCGGCTATTGACTTGCAGTATATCAGCGACCATGCTGATAATGACCCTGCTGTTTTGAATTGGTTTGTGAAGTACCATGAAGCAAATCCTACTGACAAATTCCCCAAGGTGAGAAAGGCTTACATTGAAGAGTTCCATAAGGGAGCTTTCAAGAAGTCTTCTAAATCCCTTGGGGCTATGGAAGAACTCTATCAGAGACTTAAAGCTAAACAATAAATATGTTACCCTCCTGAGTGTAAAAGCTTGGGAGGGACTTTTTTATATTTTGGGAAAGGAGGTACATATGCCAAAGAAAGAAAAACCTTTTATCAAACTTGAGCCTACGCAGCGTGAAAGGATTGTGTGCGAACTATGGACTTCCAATCCATTTCTCAACGCTGTAGAGATTGCCAAGATGCTTAATTTACCAGAGACTCCCGAAAGTGCTAAGATGATTTTCTCTATCTCACGTTCTGATACTTACAAGGAACTACAATCTCAAATCTGCCGTGATAAGTTTAAAGACCTTGAGAAGAATGCTATTGAAAAACTTGGCGAACAGATTCAACGTGGTAACATGAAAGCTATTACTTATGTTCTTGATAGTTGTGGCTACAAAGCTGAAGATGTAGTTAATGTAAAGGCTGATGAGACTATTAAAGTGATGGTGGTTGAGTGACTATAGAATTAAGTAAGGATTTATTTGTACCAAAGTTCTATCCATATCTTCAGGATTATTCTCACCGTTGGGAAGTCTATATGGGTAGTGCTGGTAGTTCTAAATCCTATTTTATTACATAGAAATTGATTCTCAGAGGAATGACAGAGAAGATAAAGATACTTGTATGTAGACGCTATGGAACTACTCTCAGAAATTCATGTTTTGCTTTATTTAAGGAGATTCTGACTAAGTGGAAACTAATAGAGCATTGTAAGGTGAATAGTAGTAATCTGATTATTACCTTACCTTCTGGAAGTGAGATTATCTTCCTTGGACTTGATGATGAAACTAAGCTCCTGTCTATTGCTGGTATTACAGCAGTATTTATTGAAGAGGTTTATGAAGTACCAAAAGAGATTGTTGAACAGCTTAACCTGCGTCTTCGTGGTGGCAATGCTCAGAAACAAATCTTGATGGCATTTAACCCTATCAATAAATCTTCATGGCTTTATGAGTTCTGTAATAATCTTCCTCCTGATGCTTTATATATCCATAGTACATATAAGGATAATCCATTCTTGGATAAGTCTTACGTTCAACAACTTGAGAGTTTAATTACTACAAATCCTGCAAAGGCTCGTATCTTCTGCTTTGGAGAATGGGGTACTGACCCTGAAGGACTTGTATTGACAAATTGGAGAACAGAGGAATTTAATCCTTCTGAGCTTGCTAAGAGAGGTCTTGAGCACAGATGTGGTTGTGACTTGGGCTTTATTGACCCATCTGCTGTAATAGAGACTCTTTACGACAAATAGAACAAAATAATATATGTGTGTAATGAATACTTTAAGCGTGGTGTTCAGCTTTCTGATATTGTACAAGGTATCAGGGAAATGAATCTATCTAAAACTACAATCATGGTAGATAATGCTGAACCTCGTAGTATTCAATTTTTCAGAGAAAATAATATAAATGCTAAACCTTGTAATAAAGGTAAAGACTCAATAAAACTTGGACTCATGTTCCTGCAAGACCATCTAATCATTGTGAACCCAAAGTGTGTTAATTTCATCGAAGAACTGGAAAACTTTTCATACATCAAGTCTAAACAAACAGGTGAATGGACAGATGACACAACACATGAATGGTCTCATGCTATAGATGCTTGTAGATATGCTTATAGTGATTTGTATGCAACACATACTATCAAGAGCTTGTCAATGAGTTCATTAGGATTGTGAGGTGTAGAATGGTAGAATTTTTATATGGGCGTTTACGTTTAGATGCTGATTACGATAATAACTTCTCTGTTTCCGTAACTGATGATAATAACAATCCTGTAAAGGGTGAATTAATATTAGCTGTCGATAATTTAAATATTCTTGGTACTTATGATGAAAAGGAAGAGTGTTTTACTTTTAATATTCCTGCCAATACTCTTTCTGGTGTTCATAAATATCAATTTGTTCTCGATGGCGAAACTTTAATTTTTCCCGACAAGATTGATTTTGTATGAGGTAAAGAATGGATATTAAATTAAACACAAATCATCTTGGAATGGACTTGAAGCAGAATCATGTAAACATAAATATAACAGGTTGTAAGTCTGGTGGCTCTTCAGGGACTACAGACCACTCTAAGCTTACTAACTTAGACTATGAACATTCTGGACATATTGGTTTTGCAAGTGCTGCTCAAATCCAAGAACTATTAGATTTGCTTAAAGATAAGCAAGACACTTTAATTGCTGGTGATAATATCTCAATAGTAGATAATATCATTAGTGCAACAGGATTAACAAAAGATGAGATTTATATTGGGCCTGATGAACCCACAGACCCTAATATTAAGATTTGGATTGATACAACAGAGCAAGGAGAACCTGACCTTCCAGATTATCCTACAGATGATGGAAAGTATTATCTTGTGGTGGATATGGTAGATGGTGAACCTACTCTGTCATGGTCTACAAATGGTGGCGGAGGACAGATTTGGAATTATCCTCTAAAGACGAATAATGACCTTAAATTGTTTCAAGCTACCATTATCAATAAAATTAACAATGGATTGGAGGTATATTAATGCCTGATATAAAACTAAGAGATGGTTCAGGGAATGAAAAGACCTATCAAGGAATTGATACCATTACTGTACCTCTTGCTGATGGTACTGGTAATTTTACTTATGGATTGACTGATGAAGAATTAAATTTGAGTGATGGACAAGAACACGAATATTTTTTTGCTGCTGGTAGTCCATTGTATGTTGAAAAATATTACAAAGATAACTACATTCTTAAAAGAGCTAATTTAACGGAAATTGGGGAAGATATTAATGGCTCAAATTACGCTGGTAGACGGTTATTTTATAAAAATCTTTATATTGAAGACTTGAGTGATATTGTTGTTGGAACAAGAGCGGGAACAGCAACTTCTTTTTATGACGCTTTTAGTGGCTGTAAAAATCTAAAGAAACTACCTATATTTCAATTCAAACGGAGTATTTACGGAAATCAAACATCAAGCACATTTTCTAAGTGTTTCAATTTAGAGTAGACTGAAGTGGATAAAATTTATTAGTTTATTGGAGCGATGGATACATATTCTCAAAATGCCCAATTAAGTAATTGCTATAAAATCAAGGAATTTGATTGGAGTAAGATTAATATCGGTTTTGATGCGTTTTCTCCAACTCGTGTTGATTTTAATTATGCTCCCACACTTGAAAAGTATGTTATTCCTGCTACATACACAAAAACAGAAGCAACCTCTAACCGTTATGAAGGAAGACATGCAGGGTGCTATCCAATGATTAAAGATGTTAGCTTTGTAACTAACAAAGATGGAAGTCCAAAGAAGTCTAAAATGACAAAACAAACCATTGAATGGTGGGCTTGTTCTGAGTCTAATTCTTGGGGGTACGGAGATGTTACAAGTAATGGATATACTTATGGAGGTATTGATAAAACACACAATATTATTGGAAATACAATCGAGGAAACATAGACCAATTATGAAGAAATGAAACAATACAGTGATTGGCATTGTTCTGCACGGAATACTGTTAGCTATCAGCGGAGTAATGTACCAATAGGAAGATTGTTTTCTAAATTTAATCATACTACAATGGTAAATATAATTAATACAATTATGGATACGTCTGAATATTTAGCAAGTAAAGGCGGTACAAACACAATTAAGTTCTACAAATATTAGGGCGATTTAACCGATGATGGTGGTTCTTCTAATCTGACAGAAGAAGAGATAGCAGTTGCCGTCGCTAAAGGTTGGACAATTGCTCTTGTGTAATAGGAGGAAAATATGAAGACTCAGAAATTTAATCTTGTTCGTTATGATGCAGATGAAGGTAAGGTTTTTGATTGGGCTGAACCTCGTTATACTGATGTTCCTAATGACCTTGAACATCCTGAGAATGGAAGTCATAAAGAGCAAGAACATTTATATGTAACTACTTTGTTCATTGGTGGAAATGATTCTATCGACAATTATATTGAGGTAGATGAGCCTAATGAAGCTTAAATACAAATACAATAACACATGGGTAGAAGGTTCAACATTAAACATCAAAGCATCTGAGCTTCCTACTTATGAAGGAGAATATGAACTTACTCCTAAAGTATATGAAAACAAAACACTTCAAACAAAGAATCATTCCATGAAAGATGATATTACTGTTAAAAAGATTCCTCAAGCAGAGGTTTCAAACATTGCTGAGGGATATACATTAATTATTGGAGAGGAGTCTTTAAATGGCTAATAAATATATTAATAAACTTGTTGTTGGTAACGAGACTAAGTTTGACCTTACTGCTGATACCGTTACCGCTGATAAGCTTTTAAAAGACATTACAGCACATGATAAATCTGGTGCTCCAATTACAGGAACTTGCACTTATGATGCTGATACTCAAGATGCTACAGCAGCAGTAGCTGAGATTCTTGAAGGTAAGACTGCTTATGCTCGTGGCACTAAGCTTGTAGGTACTATGCCTAACAAGGGTGCTGTAAGTGGTACTATTACTGATAAGACTGCTTATACTATCCCTATGGGCTTCCATGATGGAAGTGGTACTGTCTCTATTGATGCTACTGAGCTTGCTAAAATCATTCCCTCAAACATCAAGTCTGGTATCTCTATTCTTGGAGAAACTGGTACTTATGGTGGTGAGGAAGTTAAAGCACAAACCAAGTCTGTAACTCCTACGATGGCTGCTCAGACTGTTCTTCCTGATGAGGGATTCGATTATTTGTCTCAGGTAAGTGTAGCCGCTATTCCTGTAACCTATTCTGATAATGCTGCTGGAGGACAGACCTGTACTATCGGAGGTTAATCTATGGCAGTAAATAAAGTTGTTATTAATAATGAAACTCAGCTTGATTTAACTGCTGATACTGTAGATGCCGCACATCTGGCTAAAGGCTTTACTGCACATGATATGAAGGGCGAAAGTATTGTTGGCACTATGGAGAGTAGTGTAGTAACAAAGCCGTATATGGAATACACCTTAACAGCAGATGGAAAAGGTTATAAAACTATAAACATTCACGGTGATGGAGTAACACCTGTTTTCATGGGAATGGTAAGTAACTACGACACTGCTACAGATATTACTATAAGCGGGATTACAAATATTCCAGACTCTTTTATGTATGGCTTAAACCTTACCGAAAATTTGGTAATTGGAGAGGGAGTAGAAAAAATTGGGTAGTAGGCTTTCAGAGCTACAAGTGGTGCGCTAAAATGCAATAGCATAACTCTTTCAGATTCTGTGAAAGAAATTGCATTAGATTCTTTTAAGGGTTGGAGTAATTCCGAAACACTCGACAAGCGTGTAAAAATTATATTTGGCGCTAATTTAGAAAAACTTTATAGCAGTTCTTTTCCCTTTGGTTATCAAATATTTGATTTTAGAAAAGCTACAAAAGTACCAGCTATGATAAACTCTCCAAATTATAGACCTACAACAAAGAAATATTCTACATTTATAATTCCAGATGCTCTTTATGACGAATGGAGAGCGTCTACAAATTGGGCGAGTATAACGACAGAATGGAAAAAAGCATCGGAGGTAACAGGATGATAGTGCAAGAACAATTTGATAATTTACTTTACACTCATTCTGATTCAAACTTCTACATCATCCAGAATGAGACTGGTTTAGAATATGAAGATGCTTGGGATGTTTTACCTTGCAGATACACTTATTCTGAGAGTGAAGAGTTGATTCCAAAGAGGGAGGAGGAAACAGATGTTTACAATATCTCGTAATGATAACCTAACTCCTGAAATAATTACACAGATGTTGACTAAATATCAAACGGAAGTTCTTCCTAAATTAAAAGCATGGCATGATTATTACGATGGAAAATAGAAGATTCTTTTCCGTAGTTTTACAGATGAAACTAAACCATGTAATAATACAGTAACTAACTTCTGTAAAAATATAGTTGACATTTATACAGGATATATTGCCGCTCCAAATTGTATTTCCTATAAGTCTGATAAAGATATAACTCAAATTCAGGAAGTTCTTAAATACAATGATGTGAGTGCTGAAGATGTAGCGTTGCTTAAAGACGCTTTAATATGTGGTACTGGTTCTGAAGTTATGTATGTAGACTATGACAAGAAAGTTCGTTTTGCAAATGTTTGTCCTATGACTTCCTTCCCTGTCTACTCTGATGATATGACTCAAGACCTTTTGTACTTCATTCGTTGGACAAAAGAAAATGATTGGGACTTTGACAATCAGAATTATTTCCTTGATGTTTATGATAATGTCAATATCTATCATTATAAGATGATTGGTATGAATGGACCTCTTGAACCTCTTGGTTCTGATAGACATATGTTCAATCAGTGTCCAGCAAATGTATTCCATCTTGAGGATGAGAAGTCTATCTTTGACTGTGTAATGAATCTTCAGGATTCTTACAATGAAACCCTATCTAATCAGGTAGATGAGATTGAAGGTATGTCTAATGCCTATCTTGCTTTAATTGGCGATTTTAATCGTGACGCATTTGAAGAAGACCTACCAGAAATGAGACGTAATCGTATTCTCTTGCTTGGTAGTGGCTGTGATGCAAAATGGGTAGTAAAAGACACTTCTGAAACACAGGTGAATACTAATCTTGACCGTATTCAAGAAAATATTTATCGTATTGCTTGCTGTCCTGATTTTAGCTCTGAGAAGTTCATTAACGGAGTAACAAGTGGTATTGCTATTAAATATAAGCTGACTGGTTGTGAAACTCGTGCATCAACAGTTGAAGCACAAATGAAGAAAGCTTTACAGAGGCGTATTGAATTGATTTGTGGCTTTGCATCCATGATAACAGGTGAGGAAGTCTATAGAGATATTAGTATCAACTTTGAGCGTAATATCCCTGAAGACCTCACTTCCATTGCACAAGCTGTCAGTACACTTAAAGATGTAGTCTCTGATGAAACTCTTATGACTCTTCTTCCCTTTATTGATGACCCGAAAGCTGAAGCTGAGAAGGTAGCAAAGCAGAGAGAAGAGAATATGAGTCTCTATGACTTTGGTGGTAACAATGCAGTATTGGACGAAGAGAATACTTGATGAGTAGGAGAAGCTAAGAGGACATTCAGAGAAACAGCTTGAACTACAATTAAAAAAATATTATCAAAGAGCTTTAAAACAGGCGATGCTTTATTATGAAGCAACCTTTGCTAAATACTTAGAGCTAAAAGAAAAGAATGAAAATATAGGTCCGAATATGCTCTATACACTTGACCGTTGGTGGTAGATGTAGAATGAGCTTTCGGAGCTTTTATATTCTTTAGGAGATAGGTCTATTAAAGCAATGACTGATTCTTTTGAAAGAGAGTATAAAGGCAGTTTTAACGCTATCAAAATTCCAAATAGAGCATATAATGGGATTCCAGCAAAAGAAGGTGCAAGGAGTGCTGTAAAGTCTATTTGGTGTTCTGATGGAAAACATTTTTCTCAAAGGATTTGGAATAACACTTCCTTGTTATTACAAGAACTCAATGAAGGTATTGTAAATATTGCTGTAACAGGCAAAGGAACGAAAGAATTAACCAAATTCCTAATGGATAGATTTAACGTCTCTTACAATAGAGCAAAGACAGTAGTGGTTACTGAAATGACTCATATTCAAACACAAGCGGCTAAAGATAGATATGAAGGCTATGGTGTTAAAGAATTTGAGTTTTTAGATACTGAAGATGAAAAGACTTGTGAGATTTGTTCTTCTTTAGATGGAAAGAGATTTAAACTATCAGAATTAAAAGAAGGTGTTAATGCACCACCAATTCACCCTTTTGCAGATGCTCAATGATTCCTGTAGCGGAGTTCTAAGGAATTATTGAGCTTTTAAAATAAACAATTACGGAGGTAATTTGTATGTTAGAAGAAGTTTTCAAAGATTGTAAATATTATGAAGAACTTTATGAAGTAAGCAATTATGGCAGAGTTAGAAATAAGAAAACAAAAAAATTTATAACTCAGCATGATAATGGAAAAGGTTATCTATTTGTAACTTTATGGAAAAATAACAAGGGCAAGCGCGAATATGTTCATAGATTAGTTGCACTTGCATTTATTCCAAATCCAGACAAGAAACCTACTGTTAATCATAAAGACGAAGATAAGCAAAATAATTATGTAGAGAATCTTGAATGGATGACTTACAAAGAAAATAATAATTATCGGACACACATAGAGCGTTCTGTAAATACAATGAGAGAAAAGGGACACTATGACAAATTTAGCAAGCGTATGAAAAACAATAATCCAAATCATGGTCAATGGACTTATCGGGAAAATGCTTATGCTCGAAAAGTAATCTGTGATGGAATTGTGTTTGATTCTATAAAAGAGTGTGCTGAATATTATGGTGTGAATTATGGAACCTTTAGAGGATATATGTGTAACGATTCACGCAAACCACAATACTTCAAAGATAAAGGGCTTTCCTATTACAAAGATTAACTTGTCATTTAAGGACTTGGACATTAACTAAGGACTTTATATTACTGAGGGGTAGTTGTACATTCAGCGTATATATAAATATAATATTATATTATTGTACACATACTTTATGTATGTACAATATATATAATATTATTATATATATATGTACAACCGTACAACCGTACAACTCAAGAAATGGAGAATAAAATAATGGCTGAAGAAATTATTAAAAATGAAGAGGTTAAAGATACTGAGCAGAAGCTCTCAATGACTCAGGATGAATTAGATGCTCTGATTCAACGAAAGAGTGATGAAAGGGTTACACAGGCTCTTAAGACTCAACAGAAGAAATATGAAAAGAAGATGTCTCTTCTAACCATGGATGAAGAGGAACGCGCAAAGACTGAAAGTGAAGACCGAATTAAGGAACTTGAGGAACAGCTTGCTCAAATGAATATTGAGAAAGCTCGCAGTGACCTTAAATCAACTCTTAGTGCTCGTGGTCTTGATGCTCAGTTTGCAGACCTTTTAAATATTTCTGACGATAACGAAGCTAATCAAAAAGTAATTGCGGCTTTTGATAAGCTTTGGAAGGCTTCAGTACAAAAAGAAGTTGAAAATCGTATTCAGGGTGGTAGTCCCAAGAAGGGTACATCTACTCCTGCTGAAATGACTAAGGATTACTTCAATAAGATGAGTATGTCTGAACAAGCAACCTATCTTAAGAACAATCCTGAATTTAAACAAACCATGTCTACATGGTATAACTAATAACAAATAAAGGAGATTTTACATAATGGCAGATTTTGTTTTTGCTGGCTACGATAATTTCGTACTTGAGAATAAGATTCTCTCTATCCTTTCTACTAAGCTTGATATTAACCGTTATATGACCGCTGATAACTCTCTTGCTGAGACTGCTGGTATGGTTAAGAAGATTCATAAGTATGTTGGCTCTGGTAATGTTGAAGACCTTGCTCGTGGTGAGGGTAACTCTGAGTTCCTTGATGCTTCCTATACCGAAGAGGAGTATCGTGTTAGTCGTACTCAGGGTGCTATTCGTTATTACGATGATGATGTTATGACTGACCCTGTTCTTATTGAGACCAAGGTTAAGACTCTCTCTGAGTCTATGGTTAATGACTGGACTGCTAAGGCTATTGCTGAGTATGCCAAGACTTCTAATTAGGCTGTTTTCACCGATTACAAGCTTGCTAACTTTGCAGATGCTATTGCTAAGTATGCTAATGTTTATGAGTCTCAGGAAGGTTTGTTCTTCCTCGCCGCTATGGACCTTGTTCCAACCATCCGTAAGGCTCTTGGTGAACAGCTAATGTATGTTGAAGACTACATTCGCACTGGTGCTATCGGTTCCGTTCTTGGTGTTCCCATCTATACCTCTAAGGCTGTTCCAAGTGGCATTATGTTCATGGCTACTAAGGATGCTGTTACTGCTTTCATTAAGAAGGGTGTAAATGTTGAGCAAGACCGTGATGTTAATACTAAGCTCAATCGTATCTTTGCTACTCGTTATGCTGTAATCGCTCTTACTGATGAGAGCAAGTGTGTTGCTTGCGGTAAGGCTCAGACCACCGCTGCTACTATCACTACTTCTACCAAGGGTGCTAAGGCTATTGCTGGTGCAGCTACCACTGGTGCTAAAGTTGAAGTCTATGTCAATGGTGTTCTCAATGCCACTGTTGATGCAGCTTCCAATGCTTATAGTGCTAATGCTCTCAATAACCTTGTTGCTGGTGATGTTATCAAGGTTATTGCAAAGGTTGAGGGTACTCTTCCTTCCATTGCAACTACTGTTGTTGCGGAGTAATTAAATAAATAAGGAGGTTACTCATGCTTGAAGAAATCAAACTGCTTTTGGGAAATAGCGTAACCTCCTTTTCTGATGCTTAGATAGGGTTAGCGGCTAAGATGGCATTACAGTTTGTAGAAGATTATACAGGTTGTGAAGCTGATTATTCTCTAACTCTATTAGCGGAAAGAATTGCGGTTATTTCCCTGAATAGAATGAATACAGAAGGATTGTCCTCTATGACTTTTAATGGGACTTCTGAATCTTATTTTAATGATATTCCAGAAGATATTAAAAAGGCTCTAAATAGAAAGCGTAAGGTGTTGTTTGTATGATTCAGAAGTACATTCCGATTACTTACACTTCTTATACAGATGAACTTGACGAATACGGACAACCAAAAGTAGATAATACAGAGAAAGAGTGCTTAATGGCTATATCTGTCACTAAGCACTCGCCTGTTGATAGTCCATTGTATGTAGATTCCGAATATACAGGAATTACAATGGATAATGAACTAAATGATAAATGTATAGTAAACTATAATAAAATGAAGCTCAAGATACTTTATATTCTAAAGGGAAGATTCAATCAAGTCTTCATGCAGAGGATTGAATAATGGAAGCGATAATTGGTTTGAATAAGCTGAATAAGAAGTTAGAAAACATTACTTCTGTTTAGACTGCTGAAAAGGCAATGACAACTTCCGTGCTACTTCTTGAGAGAGATGCTAAAGAAGAGTGTCCAGTAGACACAGGCGCATTAAGGCGTTCTATTACTTCAGAAGTGACTTCATCTGATAAGAGGGTAACAGGCAGAGTATTCACTCCTGTAGAATATGCTCCTTGGGTACACTATGGAACTGGTATATATTCACCTGAAGGAAGAACTGATGTTCCTTGGAAGTATCAAGACGAAGAGGGGAATTGGCATACGACATATGGACAAAAGCCAAATCCTTTTATGGACAGAGCTTTATATAAAAACGAAGGAACTATACAAGAAATATTTAAAAAAGAATATGAGGAGGTATTAAACAATGGTTGATGTTACTCCTCTTGTGGTGGAAGCTCTCAGAGAAACAGGATTAAAAGTGTACGATGAGAACTTTACAACCTCAACTACAGATATTCCTTGCTTATCTTATCTATTGATTACTAATAAAATAGATAAACAAGGCGATACTCAAGAACATAGTGATGTGTTCTATTATATTAAAGTCTATGCTAAAAGAAATTCTGAGATTGCAAACTATTCTAATTAGGTTGATTCTATTATGAGAAAATTAGGCTTCAAACGTAGAGACGCAAAAGACCAAGTGATAAATGGTTGCACTCAAAGAATACTTACTTATCAATGCTTGACTTATGAAATCTTTGAATAAAAAAGGAGAAATGCAAAATGGCTCAAGGTTTACACTCTAAGGGTATTAAGCTTTCTTATGGTACAAGTGCTACTTCCTATACTGACCTGACTGACCTTCAGGAAATTCCTGAACTTGGTGGTACTCCCAATAAGATTGACGTTACCACTCTTGATAATGATGCTAAGGCTTATATTAAAGGTCTTGTTGATTATGGTGATTTGTCTTTCAAATTCCTCTATGCAACTGCTCAGTTTAAGATTCTTGATGCTTTGACTGGCGTTAGTTACTGGAAAGTTACTCTTCCTGACAACACTACTGCTACTTTTACTGGCGAGTCCAGTGTTAAGCTTGACAGCGTTGGCGTAGATGCCGCTCTTACTTATACTCTCGATATTGCTCTTAATAGCAAGATTGTGTTTAGTGAGTAATTAATATGGGGGAGGGCATAAGCTCTCCCTCTTTTTTATGATACAAAAATTTGAAACTAAAAAGGAGAAAATAAATATATGAATTGTGTTGAATTTACTGTAGGTAAAAAGACTTATAATCTTCGCTTGAATACTCGTAATATCGTTCAAGTAGAAAAGAAACTTGGTAAGAATCCTCTTGATGTGTTTACTACACTTGAGGGAAATAGTGTTCCTAAGATTGCTGACCTTATGCTTATTCTTCATGCAAGTATGCAACAGTTTAATCATGGTGTAAAAGAAGATGATTGTTATGACATTTATGATGATTATCTTGCAGAAGGTCATACCTTGGTGGACTTTATGAATGTATTGCTTGACGTCTTCAAGGTCTCTGGTTTCGTTTCCAAGGATGAAGAGGGCGAAGCAAAAAACGGCTAACAGGAGAGTCTTAGGATTCTCCTCAAACATTATCTGACCTAATATATCAAACATTACCTAATGCTCTTGATTATGGAATAACAGAAAAAGAGTTTTGGGGAATGACACTTGCAGAGATTGTAAGAGCAATGGATTCTTTTGAAAGAAAGAGAAAAAGAGACCTACAATCTAAAGCATAGTTTGATTATATGTTAGCAGATTTAATTGGTATTTCTGTTGCTCGTATGTTTGACAGTAATACTAAGATGCCCTCTATTCATCAAGTATATCCATCTCTCTTTATGAAAACAGAAGAAGAGAAGGAACAAGAACAAGAAGATATTAACGTAGCGAGATTTATGGCTTTTGCTTCACAGCACAATAAGAAATTTGAGGAAAAGAACTCAAATGACTCTGATGAATAATAGGAGGGACTATGGACGAGAATTTACAAATTGTGCTGACTGCTGATGTACGGCAAGCAAACAAGTCAGTAAACAATTTTCAAAATACGCTGAATGGCTTAAACAGTCAAGTTCTCTCAGTTAAATAGAATTTTAAACAGCTTTCACGGACTAATGTAAATACTAATGCTATTACTTCTTCTTTTAAGAAGATGAGCGCTCCAATCAACACTCTTAGAGCATCTTTGATTTATCTGTTTCCACAGTTATCTAAACTTGTAAGCTCAGTACAACAACTCAGCAATCTTGAAAAGATTGACCTTGGTACAAAGATTATAGGTAGTGATATTGTACAAAAAGAAATTGATAGATTACTATCCAGCACAAAAACATATCAAACTACAATGTCATTTTTTAAGAAGTATTATGACTCTTGGATTGATTATTTTAACAAGAAAGATAGAGATGCTGGTAAGAAAGCTCCTGACGCATTTAAAAATAAGCTTGCGTCTATCAATGCCGCTATTAAATTGTCTCGGACTTCTGATGAAACATTCTACACACCAGAAGCAAGAGTATATAATGAATGGAGTAGATTTGAAAAAGTAGTAAATTCTGCAAAGAAGAAACTTGTTGATTTCTTCACTACTCAACATGGGTTAAGATTTAAACTAACGGAATACACAGCACTTAAGAAAGCAATAGATGAAAACGGTCTTGCAATGGCAAGGTTAAAGAAATATTACTATGCTTTTAAGAATGGTGCGGGAGATTTCAATATCAAGTTTAAATTTACCAATCCTGTCGATGGTATTACAGCTAATCTTGAGAATCTAAAAGATGTTGAACATGAGATAGAAAAAATCTCTAAGTCAACAGTTAATCTGCAACAGAATTTTGCTAAGGTATCAAGTGCTCTAAAGAAGTTTGGTACTATTCTTGGCGGTGTTATTATTCTCTTAAATACAGTCCTGCTTTTACTTTCTGTAAAGTGGTCTAAAGAGATGGCTGAAATTAATGATGCTATCAATGACAACGCAGAGAAAGCTAATATGTCTGTTCAGAAGTATCAGAAATGGTCTTTTGTTATGCAAATGGCTGGTAGTGATGCTTCTGCTCTTCGTGGACAAATAAATCAGCTTAACCAGAGACTCAAGAGTGCTGATAGTGGTTCTGAATCTGCTATTAGTGGTTTTAATCGTCTTGGCATTTCTGTATATGATGTTAATGGCGAGTTTAGAGATTCTACAGAACTATTTGAAGAAGCTATAACAAAGCTTCAGAAGATTGAGAATACTACCACAAGGGCGGCAATAGCTGCTCAAATATTTGGTAGAAATGCTTCTGAATTAAATGGTGTCCTCAATCTTTCTAAAGCTGACATGGAAAAATTGATTAAGACGCAAAATGTATTAGGTTTAAATGCTACAAATAATGCTGTGAAACTCGCAGGCGCATACAATGATGCTAAAGATGTGCTTTCTGCCGCTGTAAAGTCAATGAAGTCTTCTATTAGTGAAATTATACTTCCTGCACTCACACAGTTAATTTCTGCTATTATTAAAGCAGTAGCCTATATCAATATCTTTATTAGAGCAATTTTTGGACTTTCTCTTGATAATGATGATGAAATGTCTGGTGCTTCTAATAAGGTTAATGATTATACAGCTTCTCTTGCAGGAGCTACAAAGCAAGCTGAAAAGCTTAAGAAAACCTTGTTTGGTTTTGATGAACTGAATGTTCTCAATTCTCCTGACGATACTCAAAATTCTTTTGGCATTGATATGGACGATTTTCAACTGTTTGATAAGCAGTCTGATTTTTCTTTCCTGTCACAAGAAGACCTTGATAAGATAGATGCGTTTAAATAGAAGATGCAAGAACTTCAAGGAATGATTCAAATGATAACAACAATCGCCGCTATTATTGCTGGACTATTCTTAGTTATCTTCTCATTCTTTGGTGGTGGTATTGTATCTCTTATTTCTGGTTTAAGTTTGATTGGTCTTGGTGTAGCTATTGGTATGTCAGGTGAAGAAGGTGAAACACCATTTGACAAGCTACAAAAAGCTATTGCTTCTTTTTATGAAGTCATTCAAAGGAACATCATGCAAGTAGTAACTATTCTTGCTGGTCTTGCCGCTGTGATTATCGGTTTCATGTCTGGTAATCCTGCTTTGATTGGTATTGGTATTGCTATGGTTGCTGTAGGAGCATTATCTTTAACAGATGCTGAAGGTGTGTCTCTATTTGATAAAATCTCTCAATTAATTTCCAATAACATTGATGTTATCAAGCAAAACGCAATGCAGATAGCTATGATACTTATTGGTCTTGCAAGTGTTATTATGGGTGTTCTCTCTGGTAATATTCCATTTATTGTACTCGGTGCGTCTCTTATTGGTATTGGAACACTATCTCTACAAGATGCAAGTGGTAATAGTATATTCCAAGGTGTCATTGATGCTATTAATAATTTTATTCTCGAATATCAAGGACTTATTGTTGGTCTTTCTGGGCTTATTGGTCTTGTTTGCTTAATTGTTGGTCTTTTAACTGCAAATCTCGGATTAATTATAGCTGGTGTGGCTGGAATTGGTCTTGCAATTTACGCTGGTTCTGTAGAAGATTCTCAAGGTAAGTCTTTGTTTGATGAGGTAATTGAAGCGGCAAATAACTTTATTTTAGAATATCAAGCTATTCTTGCTGGCGTAACTGCTTTTATAGGATTGGTTCTTGTAATTATCGGTTTGTTTGGCAATATTCCAGCTTTGTTACTTGGCCTTGGTATGCTTGGTATTGCTGGTGGTATTGCATCTATGGAAGATGATGATGGTAATTCTCTCTTTGATAAACTTAATGAGAAAATCAAAGGTAAATGGGAAGAACTTAAAGCATGGTTTAATTCTACTGTTGCTCAAGTGTTCACAGCTCAGTTTTGGCTTAATCTTCTTCAACAGATAATAGACGCATTTAATCAATTCTTTGAAAGTCTTAAACAAAAGGTTGCTGACTTCTGTAATGGATTGATTACTAAGATTGCTGATACTGTCAAAAGTATAATTCAGTCTATTAGAGATGCCTTTAGTTCTGAAGAGAAATCTCAGAAAGAGAACATTGCGAAGTCTGGTAGAAGCTCTAATTCAAGATACAAGTCTGTAGCAAGAGTTAAAGCAGTATCTCAGGAATTTAGTAACCTTGCTGTTCCTAAGCTTGCAAGTGGTGGTGTAATCACACGTCCTACTGTTGTTCAGGTTGGTGAATATCAAGGCGCAAGCTCTAATCCTGAGATTGTAAGTCCTCAGTCTATTATGAGAGACACTATGGAAAATGCTAATCTTGGCGTTATTAATGCTATTTATGCTATTGGTAATCAAATTTCCAAAACTGTTGAGGATAAAGATTCCAATGTATATATGGATGGAGATATTATCACTCGTAAAATAACCAAGAAGCAGAAAGAACAATCCAGATATAATTCAACCTCTATGGTAACAATCGGTTAAGGAGGAAGATATGCAAGTTAAAGTAAATAATGTTGATATTACTCCTTATATTGCTAATGAGGGTTTACAATATTCAAGGAATGATATTGATGGTCCTAATGCTGGTAGAGCAATGGATGGAACAATGTACAGAGATAGAGTTACAGTCAAAGATAAATGGACTGTAACTTGCAAACCTCTGACTACCTCCGAATGCTCTATTGTGCTTAATGCTATTTATCCTGAATATGTCTCTGTTGAGATTAACCCTCATCCACTCACAGGGCAGTCACATTCTTTTTAGGCATATTCTAATAATGTTCCTGCTCAATATCTTATTAAGAAGGGAGAAAAGGAATACTGGACTGGAATTAGTTTTCCTTTGATTGAACGATGAATACAATACTTCTTAATAATTTAACTTTTACAGATAATCCAGAAAATACTACTGCTGAGGGTAAGCTCCTCAGCGGTAGTTTCTTTGTGGAAAATTCTTTAGCACATGACGAGCTATCTATTGATACTCTTCGCTTTACGGTGCGTTACCCATCTTTGGCTGTAGACCTTACTAAATTTACCTATGGTACTCCATGTACCTATAATCAAGATGATACTCTTTTTGGTAAGTTCTATCTTGTTAAAGTGAAACGCACTTCGCGTTATGAATTTAACTTTGAATTTTAGAGTGCTATAGGTCTCCTTGAAGATACCTTGCACTATGGTGGATATTATAAAGCTAAAATCGCTTCCGAGCTAATTGAAGAGATTATAGGTGGTAAAATACCATATACCATCAAGCAAGTATTCTCCAAAATCAAGCTCTATGGTTGGTTGCCTATATCAACTCGAAGAGATAACCTAAAGCAAGTTTTATTCGCTTGCGGTGGTTGTATCAAAAAGAACTCTGAGGGTAATGTATATATAACAACCCTTGATGTAAATACACCTATCAATATTCCAGACAATCGAATTATGGAAGGTGGTTCAGTCGAATATTCCAACATCAATAAAGTAGCTGTTACTGAACACGCTTACTTTAAATCTGATGATACTGAATCAAAGAAAATCTTTTCTGGTGAACTTGCTGGACAAAACTTTACTACTCCTAAAGGCAATGTAGTAAAAAATGCCGCTTTAGTCACTTGGAAAGAACCTCATTATGACATTACATTTGAAAATTGTACTCTCCTGAATAATGAAGTTGATGCTAACTATGCTGTTGTATAGGCAAGTCCAAATGCTATTATTAAAGGAAAGCCTTATACACACTCTCAATCCATTGTATATAAACAGAAATCAGACTACACAGGCGAAGAGAAAATTGCTACTGTTAAAGATGCTACCTTAGTTTCTTTAGCTAATAGTGCTTCAACTGCTGAGAGAGTTATGGCTTATTATGGTAGTGCTTTTACATTGAATAATACTATTATAACAAATGGTGAAAAGCCTACAAATATTATCTCATTTACTGACCCATTTGGAGACAAAACTCAAGGCTTTATTAAGAGCTTAGAGGGTAACTTTGGACACTCTGTAAATAGTGCTGGTGCTGAAATCATACAGAACTATGTACCTCCTGTAGTTGTCGGTAGTCGTACTTTGGTTTCTATCGCTGTTACAACTCCTCCAACTCAAACTTCTTATGCTTCAGGCGATGAATTTAATCCTGCTGGAATGATTGTAACAGCAACATATGATGATAACAGTACAAATGTTATTAATAGTTATTTTTACAGTCCAACAGGAGCTTTAGCTGAATCTGATACTCAAGTTACCATTTCTTACACAGAACTTGGAATAACCAAAACTACAACAACCCCTATTTCTGTAGTAACACTTCTTCGTTTCATCGCTGTAACAACTCCACCAGACCAGACGGATTATTACGAGGATGATGTATTTAATCCTGCTGGAATGGTAGTCACAGCTTATTATTCAGATGGAACATCAAAGGTTGTAAACAACTATACTTATAGTCCCACAAGTGCGCTCACAAAGAATGATACTACTGTAACAATCTCTTATACTGATACTGGTGTAACAGCGAATGCATATGTAGATATTGTTGTTGGTGATGCTCCTAATTTAACCTCTATTGCTATCACAACTCCTCCTACAAAGACTGTATATAAGATAGGTGAGTATTTCAACACAACAGGCATGGTTGTTACTGCTTATTTTGACAATGATACTTCTAAGACTGTAAGTGGTTATACTTATAGTCCTACAAGTGCTCTGACTCAAGATAGCACAACTATTACAGTAAGTTACACTCGTAGAGGTATTACAAAGACAGCAACTCAGGCTATCACTATGAAGTATCTGACCAAAATCGAAGTTACAACCATGCCTACTTATACTGCTTATTATGAAGATAATAACTTTAATAAAGCAGGAATGGTTGTTACTGCAACCTATAGTAATGGTGATACTAAGGCATTACAAGATGCTGAATATACAGTAACTCCAACTACTCTTAAAGTTGGCGATACTCAAGTAACAATCTCTTACACGGAAGGTAATATTACCAAAACAACTACACAAGCTATTACAGTTACATACTATCCTTATGACTTTACTAAGAGTCAAGTTATCTCTTAGAGTGGTACTTATCATCTATCTGACCTTGGAGCTACACACCGTAACATAAGAGTTGTTGTTATCGGTGGTGGAGATGGTGGTAGTGGTGGTTCTAACGGTACAGCAGGTGAAAGAGGTAACGCTGGTATTGTTACAAGTGGTAGTAATGGTACAGGTGGTAGCGTCACAAATGGCGGCAATGGTGGTCAAGGTGGTGCTAATGGTCTTAAAGGCGATGGTGGTAAGGTATATTCACAAGACATTATTCTTAATGCAAGCGGTGATGATATTGTTATTACTATCGGCAATGGTGGACAAGGTGGTGCTGTTGGAAGTAATGGTACAAGTGGTGGTACAACAACTTGTTCTATAAATGATACTGTAATCTCTTCTGCTAACGGAACCTCAACACCTGAAGGTTATACTAATACAATGACCACTGAGAACTTTGCTACTGAAGGTACAGATGGTATCTATGGTGGTGATGGTGGTAATGCAAGCTCTACAGGAGCAAGTGGTGGAACAGTAGGTTCTAATACAGGCGGAACCGGTACTCAAGGTGGTCGTTATAGCCAACAGAAAACTACTCAAACAAGAGGCTCTCAAAGTCCTACAGTCGGTTTTAGCTGGGGTACAAGACAAGTAGAAAGAACTTCGGACTATAATGTTAGTTCCTATCCTCGCTCTACTCAGTATTATACAGGTATGTCAGACATGGATGGTAAAACAGGTACGGGTGAACTTTACACTAAAGGTTATAGAAAAAGAATTGGTTGGGACGGTACAACTACTTCTAAGAACGGTGTTACTATGTATGACCAAGCAACAGGTGAAGTTTATCTTGAACCTTCTAACGTTAATCTACCTACTGATTTTAGTAGAGATGTGCAGGGAACCTATACACAAACCATTGATAGCTACAGTACAGAGTCTGGACAAGGCAGTTATGACTATGGTAGACCTACGATTGTTTATTCTTTCGTACACTATGTTGGTACTAAGACCTTTAAATATGACTGGCAAGTAGCTAATATAACCTATCAAACAGGTTATGCTGGTGCTGGTGGTGGTGGTGCTGCTTAGGGTACTAACGGAAGTGATGCTTCAGGTAAAGTTGGTGGCAATGGTGCTAACGCAGGTGCTCCTTCTACTCCTACCAAGTTTGGTGCAGGAGGTAATGGTGGCAACGGTGGTGGCGGTGGAGGAGGTGGCGGTGATGGCTACTCCTACATATCAGGCAACCAAAGTTGGAGCAGTTTCGGTTTATGGACAGAAGCTGGTTCAGGTGGTACAGCAGGAACAGGCTCAAGCGGTTCTAATGGCGCTCAAGGTTGCGTTATAATCTATTACTCGTGAGAAAGGAGAGATTATGAGCGATATTGTTATACAACTACTTAGTGTATTAATCTCTGCGGTTGTTAGTGTTGGCGCTTTTAGTAAAATGACTAACTATCGCCTTAAGAACATCGAAACAAGACTTGATTAGCATAATCATTATGCTGACTTGTTCTCTAAATGCCATGAAGATATTGCTGTTATTAAAACCGATTTGAAAAATGTAAAAGAAGATGTATCTGAACTTAAGGGGAGACACTAATGGATATTAAAAAACGTCTTGCTAATCTATGCTCAGTTAAAAGCATAGTAACCATATTAACCACTATTGTCTTTTGCTATCTGTCTATCACAGGTGTTTTAAGTAGTGAACAGTTTATTGCTATCTTTACTACTATTGTTGCTTTCTATTTTGGTACTCAGACTCAAAAGATAAGCGATGTAGTGGAAAATTCAGGGAGAGTGTAATGCTCTCCCATTTTTTATCGCTCTTGACTTGAAGTTATAGGTATGATATACTCCTACCAACACCTATAAAAGTAGGACTATAAACTATTAAATTGTTAATTTTTCGTTCACAATTTTTAGGTCAAAAAAGTTGCAAAAATAGGGTGATACCTTCCAGCGCTACTTCGGCTACACGGTGTCAAACACCAAGGGCAAGCCCACCAATTCGGAGTTCATCGCTTTGATAAGTGACAAAATTCGTTTGCAACTAAAAAGTAAAATTGCTTGATATATCAGGGGTTTCAAGCTTTTTCACTCCTATAAACATCCTAAAAATGTGCATGAAATCAACCTTCTGACTTATAAATTTTTTAGTTTTAGTCCTACCAATCTGGCGGGACTATTTTTTTATTGTAGGAGGAAAGTATGAGACCTATTGATTATCAAATCGAGGATTTTTTGGGGCATTGTAAGAGCAAAGGACTTTCTGTCAAGAGTATCAAAAGCTATAATATGACCTTGCAGCTTATGACTCAGTATATGGAAGATAGAGGAATCACAGATGCCGAGAATATCAGAGCAGGAGATATTGATAGTTATATCAGATGGCTTACAGAAAGAAGTAACCTTAGACGTGAGAATAAGCCTGTTAGTAAAATTACCATCAATGGTTACATACGGAATATGAAGGTATTCTTTAATTGGATGGTAGAGTTTGAGTATATAAGAAAGAGTCCTCTTAGGATAAAACAATTTAAGGTAGAAAGAGAACCACTTCAGTTTGTAGGAGATAAGGACTTCAAAAAGCTTCTTCAGATGATGGACAAGAGTAAATATCCAGAATATAGAGACTCTGTTATCATACAGGTATTACTTGATACTGGTATGCGTATTGGAGAGACCCTAACTCTTAAAGACGAGAATATAAACTTTCGGAATAATAGTTTTTATTTGGAGTGGGACAAAACAAAAGGCAAGAAGTCAAGAACTGTATATTTTGGAGAAAAGACAAGAAAAGTTCTTAAGACTTGGTTAAGACACAGAGACTTGCTGATTGAAAATACTGAATATATATTCCCTAATCAATTCGGTGAGGAATTTCATATTAATACATTTGAAAGAAACCTTAGAATGTATCAACAGCGTATAGGATTAACAGGAATAACACCTAAAACATTTCGGAATAATTTTGCTAAAAGGTTTCTAATGAATGGTGGAGATATATTCACACTCAGTAAGATACTCGGTCATAGTAGTGTCACAGTAACCGAAAAGGCTTATCTTGACTTGACTGACGATGATATACGGCAAGGGTATATTAGTCCAATAAATAGATTATAATTTTTTAGAAAACAGGGTTGTAGAACAAAAGATGGGAAAGTATATGGATTAGATTAGAAGTGCGTTTTCTAAAAAATTACAATCATAAATCATTACTATCTGTAACCAAATAAAAAGAAGATTTTATTTGGTAGAAAGTATAACTCTTAGTTCACAAAAATTTAATATTGTTACAAATTGATTACAGACCTTGACAGACAGTACAAGGACCTGTTATGATGCACACATAAGATACGAGTGGCATTGACCACGACCAAGAGTAGATTACTTATAAGTAGTCTATTATTCGCTACGAATAGTTGAAATAAAGCGAGTCTTGGGGGACAAACGATACAAAGATACTATAGATTATTATAATCATATATAGATTGCAAGCGACGAACAGGTTTACAATCTATATAGTTCTTGTATCGGGGAGTCCTCTGGGGCTCCCTTTTTTTATCAATTTATATTTTAAAATAAGGAGAAAAATTATATGAAAAAGAAGTATTATCCAGTGTTTAGCACCAAACTTTGCAATATTCTATTGCGTAATGGTTGCAGATTAGACCATGTAGATGTAAACAATAATAACCAAAATTAGATTGTGTTTTATTTTGATAAAACAGACGAATTGGAAGACTATGTTGATTATTATACCTTACAGTCTCGTATTGCGGCTGTACAAGATAATATCAATAGCACATTAAATAAATTTTAAGGAAATAGGAGGAAGAAGAAATGAAGAAATTATAGATTCAATATGATGAGCAAGATTATCGTTCGTTAAACGCCGAAAAAGAAGTAATAGGCTGTTTTATCAGTAATCCAGCATTAGTTAGTGAGTATCATGTGGTTAAAGATGATTTCTGCAACAATGTCGCAAAAGGAGTATATACAGCGGTCGAGAGATTAGCTAAGGACGGTAATCAATTTATTGACTCTGACATGATTGAGAATTGTTTAGAAAAGTATTATCCAAGTGACTATCGCATTTATCAAAGAAGTCAAGGAATAAATTTTGTCGGACTGGCAGTTACAAAATGTCATCCTATGAATATTGAAGCTAATTACAATGAATTAAAAAAGTGGACTATGCTTAGAAGCTTTATGAATCAGGGTATTGATATTAGAGATATATACGACCCTGATGATTGGGATGATGAAGATGGTCGTAAGAAAAACGAAGCCTTTAAGGATATGACGCTTGATGAAATATATGATAAGGTACAGACAAGATTAAAAGCAGTAGATACTGTGTCTACAAGCAATATTGTATTGTTCGACCCAATGAAAGAAGAAGTACCTCCTGAAGAATATCTTATTGATGGTCTTATCTTAGATGGTACTGTTAATGCTATTATAGCTGGTAGTAAAGTAGGCAAAAGTTACTTTTTAGAGGAAATGCTATTCTGTGTAGAGAATGGTATTCCTTGGCAGGGCAGAGAATGTACTCAAGCACATTGTTTGTTAGTTGATTATGAGCTTACAAAAGCAAAAGTACAAAAACGCTGTGTAAAATTAATGGAAAAATATCAAACGATATATCCAGATAGAGAGCTAAAGATGTTTGATATTTGTCTTATGGTAGATAATTGGCAGAAGCAGTCTGTTGATAGTATCTTAAGAGCAATTAAGCAATATAAAGAAAAGAATCCTGAGACTAAACTTATAGGTCTTGACCCGTTCTACAGATTCTTTGACGGAGATAACGAGAACGATAATGTCCAAGTTGGGGACTGTATAGGTAAGATTGCTGGATATAAACAATATGGACTTAGCTTTATCTATAGCCATCATGCAAGTAAAATAGGCACTAAAGAAAAAGACCCATTTCTTGCTTGTGCTGGTGCAAGTGCTCATAGTCGTATTGTAGACCAAGCTTTCGGTCTTATGCCTAAGAATCCAGATGATATAT
>OIZL01000501.1_pt1 | contig 28534 bp, 28 predicted proteins | sample 1588541 | NCBI WGS metagenome assembly OIZL01 (sample SAMN03283285) | human gut metagenome | biome: human-associated habitat; material: feces | host: Homo sapiens | place: Peru | collected 2012 | reverse complement strand
CGTTCATTGCTACATCCTTGATATGGTTAAGGTCAACAGATGCTGTAAGTTCTTTATACTTGGCATCATTATCTGCTCTTATGTCCTGGATTTGGCTTTCTATCGCTGCAACATTACGCATACGCTGTGCCACCTGTGACTGTATCTGAATCAGTGAAAATGCAGCATAAGCGCTTGCAAAAACACATACAGATAAGAAAAGAACATAGCCTTTGCTCATTGTAAGTGCTTTTTCCCGATTTCTTCTAGCGGCATTTCTACGTGATTTTTTTCTTCTTGCTTCTTCTATTTCCTGACGGCTTTTTCTCTCGCGTCGTATTGGTTGTGCTTCTTCAAGTTCTCTTACTGTGTTTCCATTTATTTCAGCATCAAACGACGCATTTATATTCAATGGTACACAAAGAAATGTTAGTAGAAAAAATATAGTTATATAATGTCTTTTTTTCATGTGTACTCCTTTACATTCTTAATTATCATTATAATTATAACAAATTACGACATATTTTTCATTAAAAACGAGGAATTTTACATAAATAGGTAATAAAAAAACTAAATAATTTCGATTTATTTAGTTTTAGTGATTATTGTCTTTCTGAAAAAGCATCTATAACTAGTTTTCCATTATATTCTTTTAATGTGAATTTGTATGTTTCATTACTTGTTTCATCATTATAACTATAACTTGTTTTAATTTCTGCTTCATATGATAAATCATTAGTTTTAGTTACATTGAGTATTTCTATATCTGGGTAGTCACCACCGCCTTGGCTTTTAATTAACATACCATTTTTATTTTTAGAAATTCCAATATTTTCAGTGTATTCTTTTTCAAAGAAACTTTCTGATACATAATTTAACATAGCACTCTTATAGTCATCATATTTAACGTTAGTTGTAACCATTTCTGTTGTTTCATCAAAGCTATCTTTTGATTCGTCATATCCAATATTTAAGTATCCTAAAATTCCATCGACATGAGCCATAGAGTCCATATCTAAAAATCTTTTAAATATTTTTGTTACATCTTCTATAGATGGATCTTTAGTATCAACATTATCATATGAATTTGTTTTACTGCCTGAGAAACTATCAATAACTAACTTTTCATTTTGCTTTTTAACAGTAAATTCTCTTGTACCTTTGTATGTTACGTCATTTTCATTAGTTTCTGTTATTGATGCGATGTAAGAGTTATCTTCTTTTTCGATTATTCCAGTAACTTTATAAGTTATTTCATAGTCTCTATTATTTGGTTTGATTACAAAACCATCTTCACTTTTAGTAAAACCAATATTACTTGTATATTCTCTTTCAAAGAATTCCTCTGTTACATAATTTAACATGGCATTTTTATAGTCATCATATTTAACATTAGTTATAATATTATCTTCGTAGTCTACGTCTTTGCTCTTATCATATCCGATGTTAAGTAATTCTAATATATCTCCTTTATAAGCAGAAGCATCAATCTTTAGAAAACTTTCAAATAAAGTTTGTATTTCATTAGTTTCATTAGGCTTAATAACTTCGTTTTGTTTATTGCTTATTCTATAAATATATATACCTCCAAGTAGAATTATTATTGCGAAAATAATGAGTAGTATAGTTTGAAAGTATAACTTTTTCTTTTCTTCCATTTTTATTCTCCTTATGATTAAATTTTATCATTTATGATATTTATATACAATTCTTTTTTGTATTTTACTAATTTTATTGAAAAAAATGCGATTATTAGTTTATAATAACTATTAGGGAGTTGAAATTTATGGATTTTAATGTTAATGGGCATAATATATTTATAATTGTTTCAGTATGCTTTTTAGCTTCTTTAATATTTGTTCAAATGATGAAGAAAGTGGCTATATTTTTAAAAATTTTGGATATACCTAACGATCCTAGAAAGATTCAAGAACATCCAGTACCTTTATTGGGAGGACTTGGAATATTCTTTGCATTCTTACTTGGATATATGTTATTTGCACCTAAGAATAATTTGATGATAGCAGTTCTTATTGGTTCGTTTTTAATTATGCTTTTAGGACTTTTTGATGATATGACTAAGAGTGAAACACCAATGCCAAATAAATACAAGGTTTTAGTTCAATTAACTGTTGCTGCGATAGTTGTATTTTATGGAGGACTTGAACTTACTAAGGTTACTATGTTTGGTATAACTATTAAATTTAGTTCAGTACCTTTTTTACCGGAATTAATTTCTATGCTTATAATAGTTGCTACTATAAATGCTATTAATTTAATAGATGGGTTAGATGGACTTTGCGCTGGTATTTCATCAATATACTTTTTAACAATTTCTATTATTGGATTTATATTAAATAAATTTGGTGGTTTAGATATAATACTTTCACTAATTATGTTAGGCTCAACACTTGGATATTTAGTACACAATTTTCCACCAGCTAGAATATATCAGGGAGATGCTGGAAGTACATTCTTAGGATTTATGATATCAGTAATATTCTTACTTGGATTTAAAACTACAACACTAACATCTTTAATTATTCCATTATTAATATTAGCTATTCCAATTATGGATACATTATTTGCTATTATAAGAAGAAAACTTAAAGGACAAAGTATTGATCATGCTGATAAAGAACATCTGCATCATCAATTACTTAAACATTTTTCTAAAAAGAGTTCATTACTATTTATATATGCAATTAATATATTGTTTTCAGTAACAACAATATTTTATGTTTTAGGAAATAAAAAAACAGTTATATGTTGCTATGTAGTTTTAATGTTTATTGTATTATTTTTAATACTTAAAACTGATATTGTATTTGACTGGACAAGTAAAAAAAATAAGAAGAATAATAGGAGTGATGAAGATAAATGAAAGTAGGTGTACTTGGAGCAGGAGCATATGGACTTGCACTTACACATATTTTAGTAAACAATAAAGTTGAAGTAACTATGTGGACACATGACGAAAATGAAAGAAAAACTCTTGATGAAACAAGAAAATCAAAAAAATTAAATGATTACAAAATACCAAATGAAATAAAATTTACTTGTGATTTGAATGAAGCAGTAAATGACAAAGATTTAATCGTTATGGCAATTCCTGCGTTTGCGTTTGAAGATGTAACTATTAAACTTAGTAAATGTATAAAGAAGAATCAACCTGTGTTAATTGCGACAAAAGGTATTCAACAAAATACTTGTTTATTTTTAAATGATGTTTTTGCTAAATATTTAAAGAATAGTATAGCTGTTATAAGTGGTCCTACGTTTGCAGTTGATATAATTAAAGATTCACCCGTTGGATTTAGTTTAGCAACAAGAAGTCGTAAAACTGAAATGGTTATTAGGAAGTGCTTTCAAAATTCAACAACTAAATTTAGAAGAACTAAAGATGTAGTAGGTATTGAAATATGCGGTAGTATTAAGAATGTTATGGCTATAGCTTCTGGTATGCTTGAAGGTATGGGAGTAACAGATTCAACAAGAGCACTTTTTTTAACAGAAAGTATGAATGATATTAAAGAATTAATCGATGCTTTAGGTGGTAAAAAGAAATCAATATTATCATTTGCTGGATTTGGTGATATTTTAATGACATGTACTAGCAAGAATTCAAGAAACTTTAGTTTTGGATATTTAATAGGTAGTGGTGCTACTAGTGAAGAAGTGAATAAATATCTTGAAACTACTACTGTCGAAGGAATGTATACATTAAAATCAATACATAAACTTGTTAGACGTAAGAAAGTAAAAATGCCTATAATAAATTTAATACATGATATTATAGAAGGTAAAAAAGATAAAGAAGAAATGTTAAAATTTTTAATTAATAAAGAATAGTAAAGTTTATGTAAATGTTTGCGTTTAATTTACTTTAATGTTATAATTTGGTTAGACATAGATATGTAAATTATATAATTTTGAAAATAATGGAGGTAAATATGATTTATGGAGAAATTTTAGCCGGTGGTTCCGGTACAAGAATGGGCAATACTGAAATGCCTAAACAATTTTTAATGTTAGGAGAAAGACCAATAATTATTCATACAATTGAACAATTCTTAATTAATCAAGCTTTTTCAAAAATAGTTGTTTGTTGTCCTAAAGAATGGGTAAGTTATGCTGAAGATTTATTAGATAAGTATAATATCGATAAAGATAAAGTTGAAATAACTGCTGGTGGTGCAACAAGAAATGAATCTATTATGAATGGATGCAAATATATTGAAGAAAAATATGGTTTAAATGATAAAGATATTGTTGTTACTCATGATGCAGTTAGACCTTTTGTTACTCAAAGAATATTAGATGACAATATTAAACTTGCTAAAAAATATGGTGCTGCTGATACAGTTATTCCAGCAACTGATACAATTGTATATTCTAAAGATGGTAAAATGATAACTGAAATTCCTGATAGAAAAGAATGTTATCAAGGACAAACTCCTCAAACATTTAACATTAAGAAATTGATGAGTTTATTTGATTCATTAACTAAGAAAGAAAAAGAAATATTAACAGATGGTTGTAAGATTTTCTCTATAAAAGGTGAAGATGTTGCTTTAGTAGATGGAGAAGTATATAATATTAAATTAACTACATTATATGATCTTAAGATAGCACAAGCTATTTTAATGAGAAAGGATGAAAAATGATAGCGCAATCTTATAGACTTTGTTCTCCTAAACAAATTAGAACTGATTTTATAGATTTACCACTTCCTAGTGATGATGTTTTGGTTCGACCATCTTATCTTTCTATTTGTGCTGCTGATCAAAGATATTATCAAGGAAGAAGAGCTCCAGAAGTTCTTGCTAAAAAACTTCCTATGGCACTTATACATGAGTGTGTTGGAAAAGTAGTTTTTGATCCTAAAGGAGAATTTAAACCAGGAGATAGTGTTGTTATGATACCTAATACTCCTAGAGAAACAGATTCAATAATAAAAGAAAATTATTTAAGAAGTAGTTTATTTAAATCTAGTGGATATGATGGATTTATGCAAAGCATAGTTGATATTGAAAGAACTAGAATAATTAAATATACTAAAATTGAAGATAGAATTGCTGTTCTTTTAGAACTTTTAAGTGTAGCGATGAATGCACTTGAACATTTTGAAGGATATAGTCATATGAAAAGACAAACTATAGGTGTTTGGGGAGATGGTAGTGTTGGTTTTGTTACTGCACTTGTTCTTAAGAAAACTTTCCCTAATGCTAAACTTATAGTATTTGGTAATAGATATGAAAAACTACATTATTTTCAATTTGCTGATGAAACTTATCAAGTTGCTGAAATACCAAATGGTGTAACAGTTGATCATGCATTTGAATGTGTTGGTGGAACTAAAGCTGAAATGGCAATTAATCAAATAATAGATATAATTAATCCTCAAGGAAGTATTGCTTTAATGGGTGTTAGTGAAAATAATGTTCCATTAAATACAAGAATGATACTTGAAAAAGGATTATCAATACTTGGTAATAGTAGAAGTGGTTATGAAGATTTTGATGCTTCAATTAAATTCATTGAAGAAAATGAAGATGTAGCCGATTACTTAAGTACAATTATATCAAGTGAAGTAGAAGTACATTCCGTAAATGATATACATTCTGCTTTCCAACAAGATTTGAATAATGATTTTAAAACAATAATGAAATGGGAGATTTAATATGAGATATATAAAAGGTTTTTTACAAAAAGTAAAGAGACTATTTTGTATAATCATTTATAATTATTATGTTAAAAAATGTAATTTAGAAGAAAAAACTGTATTATTTTTATCAGATTCCAGAGACCATATCTCTGGAAACTTTGAGTTTATATATAATTATTTAAAAGAAAATAATCCTGATTATAAACTTAAAACTCATTTAAAAAAGTCATTAAAGACTAGAAGAAGTTTTAAAGAAAAAATATCATTAATTAGAGATATTGCTAGGTCAAAATATATTCTTGTTGATGATTTTTATCCATTAATTTATCCGCTTAAAATAAGAGAAAATGCAAAATTAATACAAGTATGGCATGCCATGGGAGCCTTTAAAACAGTAGGCTATAGTAGAAATAAGAGTAAAGAAGGATATAATAATACAAGTTTAACACATAAAAATTATACTGATACAATAGTTAGTTCTGAAAATATAAGATGTAATTATGCTGAAGCATTTGGTATTGATATAGAGAAAGTTCATCCATATGGAGTTCCTAGAACTGATATATTTTTTAGTGATGAATATAAAAGAAAAATAAGAAATACTTTATATAAGAAGTATCCTAAATTTAAAAATAAAAAGGTTATATTATTTGCACCTACATTTAGAGGTAAAGGTCAAAAAACAGCATATTATGATTATAGTTTAATAGATTTTGATTTAATTAAAAAGAATTTTTCTAAAGATTATGTATTTATAGTAAAAATGCATCCATTCATTAAAGAAATGCCTGATATTGATTTTGATAATGATGATTTTTATTATGATTTAAGTAATGAAAGAGAAATAAATGATTTATTATTTATAACTGATATTTTAATTACTGATTATAGTTCAGTTATATTTGAATATTCATTCTTTAATAAGCCTGTGATTTTTTATACGCCTGATTATAAAGATTATGATGGTAGTAGAGGTTTTTATTATCCATTTTCTAAATATACTTATGGTGATGTAGCTCATAATAATAAAGAATTAATTAATTCAATTAAGAATGGTAATGTTGATAAAAAGAAACTTAAAGAATTTTTTGATTTCTTTTGTGGAGCATGTGATGGTAAGAGTACAGAAAGGGTAGTTAAAAAATTAATAACAGGGGAAAAAGATGATAATAATCGTTAAAATATTTAAATTTATTCTTAATGTTATTTATTCTATATTTAAATTATTTAAGACTAAAAATAGAATAACTTTTATAAGTAGACAATCTAATAGTGTTAATATTGATTTTCTTTTACTTGGTGAAGAGATAAATAAGAAAATGAAGGGTTATAATGTAGTATATTTATGTAAAACATTAGATACAGGTTTTCTTAATAAAGTTAAATATGTTTTTCATATGTTTAAACAAATGTATTATATATCTACTAGTAAAGTTGTAATACTTGATTCTTACTGTATTGTTATAAGTAATTGTAAACATAAGAAAAGTTTAACTGTTATTCAAATGTGGCATGCTATGGGAGCCTTTAAAAAATTTGGATTAAGTGTTGTTAATAATGGTAATAAAAGAATTAAACATATTGATAATAATAAACTTGCTAGTGTTATGAATATGCATAATAATTATGACTATATATTCGCAAGTAGTGAATATTGTGTTAAATATTTTAGCGAAGCATTTGGTCAAGATAAGAGTAAGTTTAGAATATATCCTTTACCAAGATTAGATTTAATGGTTGATAAAAATAATATTAAAAAGGTTAGTGATAAAATTTATAGTAAATATCCTAAACTTAAAAATAAAAAGAAAAATATATTATATTGTCCAACATTTAGAGATGGTGGTTATGATTATAAATATATCAAAGAATTTATAGATAATTTTAACTATAAAAAATATAATTTGATTGTTAAATTACATCCACTTACTAAATATAAATTTGATAATAGTGAAGCTATATTTGATAATACTTTTAATACTTATGAAATGGTTTTTGTTTCTGATAAGGTTATAAGTGATTATTCAGCTGTTATTTATGAAGTTGCTGTTATTGGAAAACCTATGATGTTTTATGCATATGATAAGAAAGAATATGTTAATGATAGAGATTTCTATTTAAAATATGATAAAGATATGCCTGGTAAGATATGTTTAACTTTAGATGAATTATATGAAGAAATAGATAATGATAGTTATGATATGAATAAATTATATGAATTTAAAGAAAAATATATTAAGGGATTTAAAAAAAGTTATACATGTGATATAATAGATTTCGTTGAAATTTGTGTGTGTGAGGATAAATATGAAAAAATTAAAGAAAAATATTAAAAATAATTGGAAATTATATTTGTTTTATACTTTCCTTTTTGCATTTTTATTTGTACTTACTTACTATTTTCCTTATTCTAATGATGATTGGGCTTGGGGATCTAGTGTAGGTTTAGAAAGATTACAAAGTGGTTTTAAAGATTATAATGGTAGATATTTAGGGAATCTTTTAGTTATATTGTTAACAAGAAGTAATATACTTAAATCATTATTTATGACTATTACTTATTTTGGAATTGGATATTTAATTAAAAAGATTGTTAATAAAAATAATAATGGTATCATGGTATTTTCTATATTAATGTTATTTCTTATAAATAGATTTGTATTTAGAGAAACTATTGTTAATACTAGTGGTTTTACTAATTATACATTTAATATACTTTTAGTTTTAATATTTATTGCATATATAAAAGATTTATTTAAGAAAATTGATTTTAAAGAAAAGTGGTATAACTTAGTATTATTATTTATTCTTGGTGTAACTAGTACATTATTTATGGAACATATAACTACTTATTTATTAGCACTTTGTGTATTTATTTGTATTTATTCTTATATTAAATATAAGAAAATTCCTAAAAGTTATTTAGTTTATTTTGCTGGTGTTATTATTGGCTCTATAATTATGTTTACTAATGGAGCATATTTACATGTAGTAAAGGGTGATGATTTTTATAGAACTGTAACAACTAAACAATCATTGATTGTTACAATGGCTAGAAATTATTTCAATAAGATACAAACTAATGCTTTTTCAAGAAATTTAATTACTAATCTTGTTGTAAGTATATTAATGTTTGGTGTTACTTATAAATTTCTTACTAATAATAAAGTTACTAAATGGAAAAAATATAGTTTAGAGTTATTGAATTATATAAGTGTATTTTATAGTGTATTCTTAATAATTGGTAATATGTTTGATTTTAAAGTTGTAACTGGTACTAGTCATTATGTTACTGGGTTTATGACTGCTATATATTGTTTATCATTATTATTAATAGTATTACTAATGTTTTTTGATAAGAGTAAGTATTATGATAAATCTATTGGATGTAAATTAGTATTTTATATGATTAGTATTGTTATAATACTAGGACCATTATTAGTTTTAACGCCAGTTGGATATAGATGTAGTTTACCAGCAATTGTTATGTATATATTACTTGCTAGTGAGGTATATAATCTATTAGTTGTTGATAAAAATGGTTATATATTAAGAATAATGTTACTTGTACTTGTTATGGTACTTGGTTCATATTTATATATTTATCATACTGTATATGTTAGTAATAATGAAAGATATGAGAGTATTAAAAAACAAATATCTATGAATATGAATCCAGTATATATTAAGAGAAATGGATATGAAAAATATATATGGAAGAATAATCCTGTTAGTGAAACATGGGAAAAGAGATTATTAGATTTCTATGGATTAGATACAAATGCTAGAATTAAGACATTAGAACCAAATGATTTAAGATATAAATTATTATTTAAAGAAGATTATGATTATAAGAATCTTATGGTAGTTGCTCATCCTGATGATGAATTATTGTTTGGTGGAACAGAAATATTAAATAATGATTATGTAGTAGTGTGTGTAACATGTGGTGCTAGTGAAACAAGATTAAGAGAATTTAAACATTTAATGAAATATACTAATGATGAATATATAACACTTGGTTATCCTGATTTAGTAGATGGTGAAAAGTCTACATGGGATAATGAGTATAATTTAATTACTAATGATTTAAATAACATAATTAAACTTAAAAAATGGAATAAGATTGTTACACATAATCCAGAAGGTGAATATGGACATATACATCATAAGATGACTAGTAGAATAGTGACAAGTCTTGTTGATGACAAATCTAATTTCTATTATTTTAATAAAACTTATAGTAAAAAATATTATATAGATAATAATGTGCCTAAAACTTTAGATAAAGAAACATGTGTTGAAAAGAAAAAATTATTTGATAAATATTATAAATCACAAGTTGCTTTAAAGGTTAGACATTTAAGTGATTATGAAAAAGTAACTCAATATAATGAATGGGTTGAAAATTTTAGTAAATAGTAGGTTAAAATGATTATTAGTTCTATATTAATAATCATGTTAGTGTCAAGAAGTTTCGGAAAATTTAATTAAGATATATACAAAAATGTATATGTCTTTTTTAATGAAGAAGATTATTTATGAAGGTATAGCAACCACTTAAATTACCATCGTCTATAATAGGAATATTTGTTCCTTTGTTATTTGTTAAAGAAAAATTATTTATTGAATCATCATTGATATTGATTTGTGTTGTTTTATTATAAGATTGAAAATAAATATTTAATATGTTTAAATTATTATTTTTAAAATCATTAATAGTCAAATATTTTTTAATATTTTTAGAAGAATAGCCTTTTGGTCTAGAAGCAAAAGTATTAGCAATAAGATGAGAAATATGACTTTCCATAGAAGAACCAACATCATTTTTAATCATATTTTTAATTTCTGTGTAATTGTTAATGATGTAATCTAAATTTTTATTTATAGTTTGTTCTTTTTCTGGATATTTATTTAATAATTCTTTAACGTCATTAATGAACTGTTTTTTCTTTTTATTATTGAATGAATCATTAAGTAAGATTCTTTCGTCTTTATCAGTAGTTATTCTATTAATAGCTTGTTTAAAATGAAAAGTACATAAAAGGTATTTAACAACATTTTCAGGTTCAATTTTCATATGTTCAAGACCTTTTCTAATCCAAGTACCACCATCGCCAATAATATAAATATTATTTATTTTAGTAAAGTCGTATTTTTGGGTTATAGTGTCTAAAAATTCAGTCCATGGAGTAATAGAATAAGTGGAGAATACAGTTCTATTTATAAGTTTATTTCTATTTTTACTTTCTCTTTCGATACCTTCAAAACTAACGAAACATTTAGTCATAATATCTTTTTCTAAATCTTGACATCCAATATATTTTTCATCAGCCATTATGTATAGTGTACTGGGTGTTTTAGATTCTTTATAGACATACTTAGGTACGTTCCATTTTTTAATCCAGTTATATATAGATTGCCTAGGTATTTGATTAATATATCTATTTTCAGAAGAAAGTAGAGCAAGATTTGTGAATAATTCACCAGTATCTTTACCAGATTGTTGTTGATTAGTAGAAAAAGCTTTGTCAATAGCAATTCCTTTGACGATAGGATCATAGTGGTCGTAGGATGGAAGTTCAAATAATTCATCTAACATAAAATGATATGAACCGTCTAACTTAGATTTGTAATAAGTACGTTTATAGGTTATATCGCCAAATATCGTAACTAAAGTTCTGGGGACATTTGATTTATTAATACTATAGTACTTTTTTCTCAAATTAGAATTTCTATATTGCTCATCAATATTTTCAAAAGAAGCAACAATAACATTTCTAATTAATTTATAAGCATTCGATTGGATAGAACTAATTAAATTTAAATACTTATTTATATCAATATTAAATAGATTATTAACTATATTGTTAGCTAATTCATTAGAAATATTATTTATTTCATTAATAATGCGATTTTTTAACAAATCTTTATAAAATTGTGATATTATATTCATAAGAAGACCTCCATATTGTTATTTTGTTTTCAACAACTATTATAGAGCGTCTTCTTTTTTATGTCTATCCGAAACCATTTTACTCAATCATAATCATTTTTCTATGGTATTTAATACCTTTATATGGTAAAATTGGTATGTAGAGGAGATATATGAAAAGATTTTTTAATGATTTAAAGAAGTATAAAAATTATATTATGTATGCAACATGGGCTGAACTTAAAACTGAAGTAATAAATTCATATTTAGGATTTTTATGGATGATTTTAGAACCACTTGCATTTATGCTTATATATACTTTTATAGCAACAATAGTATTCAAATCTAAAGTTGAGTATTTTTCTGTATTTGTATTTATTGGGCTTTCTATATGGAATTTCTTTAATAAGATGGTTACTTCATCTGTTAAATTAGTTGCGACTAATAGGGATACTGTTACTAAAGTATATTTGCCTAAATTTGTATTACTTCTTATAAAAATGGGAGTTAATGCATTTAAGATGGCAGTATCATTCTTACTTGTTGTATTATTTATGATAATATATAAAGTACCTGTGACATGGAATGTATTATGGTTTATACCAATTATAATAACTGTTATGGTATTTACATTTGGTGTATGTACATTAATAATGCACTTTGGAGTATTTGCTGAAGATTTAACTAATTTAGTTAATATAGGACTTCGTATGTTATTCTATTTAACTGGTATATTTTATGATATAAGTTCTAGAATACATAATGCTGTTTATAGAACAATATTACTTGATCTAAATCCACTAGCTAACTTTATATATAACATGAGAAATGTATTAATATATAAGAGTGCTCCAGTAGGTATGTGGACTCTTATATGGTTCTTTATAGGTGTATTACTTTCAATATTAGGAGTACATACTATATATAAATATGAAAATACATATGTTAAGGTGATGAAATAATGAAGAAACAAGAAATAGCAATTAGTGTTAATGATTTACATGTGTATTATAGAGATATGAATAGATTTTCACTAAAAAAAGGTGGACTAAAATCACGTGGATCAGGAAAAATATTTAAAGCAGTAAAAGGTGTTACATTTGAAGTACCAAAAGGACAAATACTTGGTATATGTGGTAAGAATGGTAGTGGAAAAAGTACTCTTTTAAGAGCAATATCAGGTATATTTAGTGCAGATAAAGGAAGTATTAATTTACATGGTAATTCAATATCATTATTATCAATTGGAGTAGGATTTCAAAAACAATTAACTGGATATGAAAATATATTCTTATCAGGTATGTTACTTGGATATTCTAAAGAACAAATAGAAGAAAAAGTAAAAGATATTATAGAATTTAGTGAACTTGGTGACTTTATATATAGACCAGTTAGAAGTTATTCAAGTGGAATGTACTCTAAACTAGCTTTCTCAATAACAGCAATACTTGAAACAGATATAATGCTTATTGATGAAGTTTTAAGTGTAGGAGATATTCACTTTAAAGAAAAAAGTTATAATAAAATGAAAGAACTTATTAGTGATGATAAAAGAACAGTTGTTATAGTTTCACACAATAGTAAAACAATAATAGAATTATGTGATAAAGTTATTTGGCTACATGATGGTCTTATTAAAGATCAAGGTGATCCTGAAACTATAATGAATGAGTATGAAGAATTCATGAGAAATGAAGGATAATTTATTAAGTACTAGAAATAGTACTTTTAATATTGTATAATTTAATATAGGTGATAATAAAATATGAATATATATGATTTTGATGATACAATTTATAATGGGGATACTAATAGAGATATATTGATGTATGGCTTTAAAAAACATCCTTTTCTTGTTTTAAAAGCACTTAAGAAAGCAAAAAAACTACAAAAAGATTATAAAAGAGGTGTAATAGAATTTGAAAGAGTAAAAGAAGCAATGTTATCATTTATATTTGAAATAAAGAATTATCCTAAGTTTATAAATGATTTTGTAGATTCACATATGAAAAATATTAAGCCATGGTATATAAGTAGAAGAACTCAAAATGATATTGTTATTAGTGCTTCTTATGAATTATGGATAATGCAATTTTGTAAAAGACTTGGTATTAGATATGTTATAGCTACTAAAACTGATAGTGAGGGTAGAATAATAGGTAAGAATTGTAAGGGTGCTGAAAAGTTGAAAAGACTTGCGAGTGTTATACCAAATGCAGTTATTGTTAGTGCATATAGTGATTCATCTTGTGACATACCAATATTAGAGTCAGCAAGAACAGCATATGTAGTTGAAGGTAATAAATTAATTACTTATACTAAAGGATATAAATTTAAGAATAATAATTAAACATGTTAACCAAAAAAGGTTGACATATAATATCAAATAGTGTATATTAATAAGCACAAAGGAGGAATTAAGATGGCAGTTAAGATTAGACTTAAAAGAATGGGTGCTAAAAAAAGACCTTATTATCGTTTAGTAGTAGCTGATTCAAGAGCTAGAAGAGATGGTAATGTTATTGAATCTATAGGAACTTATATGCCTTTAGAAGCAGAAAAATATAATGTTAATAAAGAATCTGCTTTAAAATGGTTAAAGGAAGGAGCTCAACCTACAGATACAGCTAAGAATATTTTAAGTGAAGTAGGTGTTATGGAAGAATTCCATAATTCAAAAAGAAAATAAATGAGTTTAGTAGATTTTTCTGAATTAATCGTTAAAAAGCTTGTTAAAGAACCAGATCTAGTTAAAGTACAAGAATTTGATAGTGAAGATAATAAAACTATTGAGATACTTGTTGCTGAAGCTGATATGGGAAGAATTATTGGTAAGGGTGGTAAGATTGCTACTAGTGTAAAAACATTAATTCAAGCTAAAGCTTATAACGATGGTATTAAAAAAGTAAGAGTAAACATAGATTCATTTTAATATAAAGTACTAGAAATAGTGCTTTTTATTTTGTATATATTTTATAATCATTAGCATAATATATAGTGTAAAAAAATTACATTATGTGTTGCAAAAATATTACAATGGAGGTATAATTAATATGGGTGTGAGATATATGTTAAGAAAATTTAGTGTTAAAAACTTTAAAAATTTTAAAGATAATCTAGTTTTAGATTTTTCTAAATCAAGAGATTATGAATTTAATCAACATTTGATAAAAAACGGTTTAGTTAATAAGATGCTTATTTATGGTCCAAATAATTCAGGGAAAAGTAATTTAGGCGCGGCTATTATGGATATAACTACACATTTGACTGATAATTATGGTATAAATAATATAATCTATGCTTACTATATTAATGGCGATTTTGTAGATAATACTGTTGATTTCAAATATGAATTTTTATTAAATAATAAGGAAATAACATATTTATATAAAAAAGATTTGCAGGCTAAATTACTTACTGAAGAATTATGTGAAAATGGTAAATTATTATTTAAATATAATTATACAACTAATAAATTTGATAATAATATAGAAGAAGCACAAACTATTGATATTTCAAAAAGAAGTAATAAAGAAATGTCTGTTTTAAAATATATCTATAATAATACATTATATTGGGAAGAAAATAGTTCTGTTAAATTACTAATGGAATTTGTCAATAATATGTTATGGTTTAGAAGTTTAAGATCAAATGAATTTATGGGCGTTATGGCTAATAGAGAGGATATGAATGATTTTATAATTAATAATAGATTATTATCTAAATTTGAACATTTTTTAAAAGAATGTGGACAAGATTATAAATTATGTGAAATTAATGAAGTTGGAAGGAAGATAATAGGTGTTAAATATAAAAATTATACTGCTAGGTTTGATGTAGTTGCTTCTACTGGAACTGAATCTTTATGGCTTTTCTTCTATTGGATGAATAGAACTACTAATATTTCTTTTGTATTTTTAGATGAATTTGATGCTTTTTATCATTATGAACTTTCTACATTTATACTAAATTATATTAATAATAAAACTGAATTTCAATCTGTTTTAACATCTCATAATACATACTTAATTAATAATGAATTAATGCGTCCAGATTGTTATGCTATATTAAAAAATGGTAAAATTACTAGTTTTGCTGATAGTACTAATAAAACTATTAGACAAGCACACAATCTTGAAAAAATGATGCTGGGAGGTGAATTTGAAGTCTAGAATTTTATTGATTGTTGAAGGAAAACTTACTGAACCAAGAATTTTGGGAAGTGAAAGTCATGGACTACTATCATTAATTGGTTCTGATTATGAAATAATTGCTTTTGCTAATCCTATATATGAATTGTATGAAGCATATAAAAATGGTGAGTATGATGATTTGGTTTCATATTTAAGAACTGAAAAAGGGCTTAAAATAGATGATAATATTTTATCTAAGAATGCTTTTAGTGCTGTTTATTTGATTTTTGATTTTGAACCTCAAGATCATAAATATTCTGATAGTAAAATTAAAGATTTATTATCTATATTTAATAATGAAACTGAACTAGGTAAGGTATATATTAATTATCCTATGGTAGAAGCTTACTATGATTTGGAAGCTTTACCTGATTTAAAATATAACGAAAAAACTGTTAGTCTCGAAGGCTTAAATGGTAAAAAATATAAGAAACAAGTTAATACAACTACTTGTCTAAAAAAGAATAAAATTACTAATAAAGATTTATGCTATATAGTTATGCATAATTATAATAAGGCTAGATTTATTACTAATTCAAAAGATAAATATATAAATCATATTGATATATTAAATTCTCAATTAAAATTAAAGAAAGAGAAAAATGAGATATATGTTTTAAGTACCTTTCCTTTCTTAGTGATAGATTACAATTTTGATAAAACTATGGAAGTATTAAAAATGAAATTAAAGGATAATTATATTGAAATAGATGATAAAGTGAACGTTAATTCATAATATAAAGTACTAGAAATAGTGCTTTTTCTTTTACACTTTGTTGCAAAATAATTTAATATATTATATTATATAAAAAGAAATATATTTATTGAAAGTGGTATGTTATGAAGAAAAGTATTGTAGATTATTTAGAAAAAAGTTGTAAAAAATATGGTGATAAAATAGTTTTTAGTGAATATGGAAGAAGTATAAGTTATAATGATTTTGTTTGTTCTGCTAAAGGTATTGCAACTTCAATATTGAATTTAAATTTATATAATAAACCAATAATTATTTTTATTGATAAAACCATTAATGCATTAATATCTATGTTTGGTGTTACTTATAGTGCTAATTTTTATACTGTAATAGATGTTAATATGCCTAAAAACAGAGTGGATAATATTGTTGATACATTAAATCCATCATTAATAATTACTGATGAGAAAAATAAGTCTAAATTAGAGGAACTTGGTTATAAAATTAATACTTTAATATTAGAAGATTCATTAAATAGTGAAATTGATTATAATAAGATTAAAGAAGCTCAAGAAAGGTTAATTGATATAAATCCTATGTATGTATTATTTACATCTGGTTCAACTGGCGTTCCTAAAGGAAGTGTTATTTCATATAAGTCAGTTATTTCTTATTGTAAATGGTTTAGTGAAACATTTAATATTAATAGTAGAACTATCTTTGGAAGTCAAACACCATTTTATTTTAGTATGTCAGTTAGTGATGTATTTTCTACTGTTATGATGGGAGCCACTCTTGATATAATTCCTAAATCTTATTTTTCATTTCCATTAAATTTAATTAAATATATGGATGAAAAAAAGATAAATACTATATATTGGGTTCCCTCTGCATTATCTATTGTAGCTAATTTAAAAACATTTGATGTTATTAAACCAAAGTATTTAAAGAAAGTCTTATTTGCAGGTGAAGTTATGCCTATGAAACCACTTAATATATGGAGAAGAGCATTGCCAAAGTTAATGTATGCTAATCTATATGGTCCAACTGAACTTACGGATATTTGTACTTATTATGTAGTTGATAGAGATTTTGAAGATAATGAAACACTTCCGATTGGAAGAACGTGTAATAATTGTGAAGCAATAATATTAGATGAAAATAATAATGAAGTTCCATATGGTAAAGAAGGAGAATTATGTATTAAAGGTTCAATAATAAGTTTAGGTTACTATAATAATAAAGAAAAAACTGATACTACATTTGTACAAAATCCATTAAATAAATCATTTAATGAATTAATATATAGAACTGGTGATATAGTTAAATACAATGATAAAGGAGAACTTATATATTTATCAAGAAAAGACTTTCAAATAAAACATATGGGATATAGAATAGAACTTGGTGAAATTGAAACTAATATTAATGCTATGGATGGAATAACATTATGTGCTTGTATATATGAAAGTGATAATATAATTCTATATTATGAAGGTAAGGCTAAAGTTGAAGATATTATTAAGTTTTCTAATGAAAGACTAGTTAACTATATGAGACCAAATAAAATAATTAAGTTATCTAAAATGCCATATAATTCAAATGGTAAAATTGATAGAGTAAAATTAATGAAAATGTATAAGGAGGAACAAAATGGATAAAGTAATAGAAATTTTAGAAAGTGTTAAACCTGGAGTAGATTACAAAAACGAAAAAGGTTTAATTGATAATGGTATCTTAGAATCTTTTGATATTATTACTATCATTGCTAAGCTAAGTGAAGAATTTGATGTAGAATTTTCTGTAAATGAAGTTATACCTGAAAATTTTAATTCAGCTGAAGCTTTATATAAAACAATTTGTAAATTAGAAGAGGAATAGTTATGTTAATGAGTTTATTAAAATACTTTCTAATTCTTTTCGTATGTGTCTTTGTTTACTATATATTACCTAAAAGAGTTAGATGGGTATCATTATTAGTATTTAGTTTTATTTATTATTATATAATGAGTAAAAACTTTTTATTACCAATTATTTTTAGTGGATTATCTATTTATTTAGGTGGTATTCTTATAAATAAAATTAATGATAAAAAGATAGATTGTGATGATAAAGAATTAAAGAAACAAATAAAAAAGAAACATAGGTTGTATAAGAAAATTGTATTATTAATAGTGGTTTTTATTAATATAGGTATTCTTGTATATTTAAAGTATTCTAATTTTTTAGTTAGTAGTATAAATAATATATTTAGTTTAAGTATAGAAAAGCCATTTAAAAAAATAGTGTTACCTTTAGGAATATCTTATTATACTCTTATGGCTATATCTTATATAGTAGATGTATATAGAGGTAAATATAGGGCTAGTAATAATCCTTTTAGAGTAATGTTATTTGTTATTTTCTTTCCTAGTGTACAAGAGGGACCTATTCATAGATTTGATAAAATGGATAGTCAATTATATGAAGGTAAAAAATTTGAATATAAAAATATATGTAGTGGTATATTAATTATATTATTTGGTTTGTTTAAGAAAATGGTTATTGCTGATAGATTGGGTGTTTTTGTTAGTAATACATTTGGTACATCAAAAGGATATATATCATTATTATCAATAATATTTTATACTTTAGAATTGTATGCTGAATTTTCTGGTTTTATAGATATGGCTGTTGGCGGTGCTAAAATGTTTGGAATAGAATTACCTGTTAATTTTAGAAGGCCTTTCTTTTCTAAATCAGTTGAAGAATTTTGGAGAAGGTGGCATATAACACTTGGAGCATTCTTAAAAGATTATGTCTTTTATCCAATAAGTTTATCTAAAATAAATATGAAACTTACTAAATTTAATAATTCTCATTTTGGAGCATTTCTATCTAAGTTTTTAGCTTCTGCGATACCTTTATTCTTTGTATGGTTTTTAAATGGTTTATGGCATGGAGCAAGTGCAAAATATATATTATATGGATTATATTATTATGTAATTATGATGATTGGTTTATTATTAGAACCTTTATTTAGAAAAATTCCTGATAAGAAATGGATTAATATATTAAAAATATTTAGAACATGGATATTTATTGTTATTGGTATGACTATATTTAAAGCTGATTCGATGAGTAAAGCATTTAGTTATATTGGAAGTATTTTTCATAATAGTAATGCTGGTGTTTTAAGTTTTGGTTTATCTTATATAGATTTTATTATAGTAATTTTATATTTAATTGTATTATTCATAATAGGGTATCTCGAAGAAAAGGGTAAGAATGTTATAGATTATATAGTAGATGGATGTGGTTTTAAAAAATATTTAATTTACTATATATTGATTGTAATGATAATTGTTTTTGGTATATATGGTCCTGGTTATAATGCTAGTGACTTCATATATGGACAGTTTTAGGAGGGAAAATATGAAAGTTGTTAGAGAAATAATTTATTTTGTTATTTTTGTAATTTGCATTTTCTTTACTATTGATTTTTTAAATAGGTTGTTTACTCCTAAGTGGTTAGGTCCTGCTGATAATAGATTTGGTTATATATCTAAAGGATATTTTAATGAAAAGAAAGATTCATTAGATGTAATATTTATGGGAAATAGTGATACTTATAGAGGTATTTCTCCTATGGAAATATGGAATTCATATGGTATTACTAGTTATAATTATGTTTCACCTGGTCAAAGAATGTGGACTGGTTATTATATGTTGAATGAGGCTTTAGAAACGCAAAAACCTGATGTTATTATGTTTAATGTAGATGGTATATTCCCAAGTAATCATTCTTCACTTTCTAATTATAGAAAGGTATTTGATACTACTAAACTTAGTAAAAATAAGATAGATGCGATTATGGATCCAGTATTTAACTTTAGTTTTGGTAAAAAGATTTCATTATTCTTACCATTTATTACATATCATACAAGATACAATGAACTTACAAAAGAAGATTTTGAATATGCATATAGTGATTATAGTAATCCATATAAAGGATTAGATCTTACAATAGATTCTAAACCATATGAAGGTGAGTATGTTACTTCTGGTGATGAAGTTTATGAACTTAGTGATAATGTATTAAAATATCTTGATAAATTTGTAGATAAATGTAAGAAAGAGAATATTAATTTAGAATTTATATGGATTCCATCTCCTGATTCATGGACTATAAGTAAATCTAATGCTGCTTATGAATATGCTAAAAAGCATGATATAAAGTTTAATGATTTAAATTTAATTTATAAGGAAATTGGTATTAATTTTGAAACTGATACTGCTGATGCTGGAGATCATTTAAATATATATGGTGCTAAAAAGGTGAGCAAATATTTAGGTAATTACTTAAGTGAAAATTATTCATTTAAGAAACATGATAAAGATATTATTGATTCATGGAATAAAGATTATAAAAATTATATTAAAGCTATAGAGGACTTAGAGAATAGTGCAAGTTGATATAATTATTAAAAGTGATATAGATTATTCTAATGAATATAAAAAGAATGTTTATAATTTGTTAAATGATTATCATAAAGAATTTATTAGTGTTAAAAAAAGTAGAATTATTTCTTATTGTATTATTTATGAGTATTTAAAAACACATAATATAGAATTAAATATAAATGATATATATTATTCTAAAAATGGTAAACCTTTATTAAATGGATTATATTTTAGTATTTCAAATAAAGATAATTTAGTGGTTTTAGTTATATCATATTACAATATAGGTGTTGATATAGAAAAAATAATAAATTATGATGAAAGTATTGTTAAGAAATTTTTTACTCGTGAAGAAGAAAGTTTAGTTAAAACGAATTATGATTTTTTTAGAATATATACTTTGAAAGAATCTTATATAAAGATGAAAGATTTAAAATATGATTCTTATTATAAAGATGATTATAGTAAATATTATAATGAAACAGTAAAGTATAAAGATTATATTATTTCATATGTTATAGATGTGTTGAAATAATATAATCTTTCTTTTGAAAAAAGTTTTACTAGCATTTTCTATTATTTCATGGTATAATATAACACCAAAGGAATAATAGGTGATATTATGAATTATGAAGATGAATTAGTATATGAAATGTATTTTAGATATAAAAATATGAGTAAGGAAGATGGAGATTTTTATTTAGATGTTCTTAGACATTCTAAAGAAGTTGTTGATAGTGCATGTGGATATAAACCTCAATATGATATAGTTGAAATGTCAATTATGGGTACTGAAAATGGTATTGAATTTAATGGTTCAATTACAAATGGAATGGAAAATAGATATATTACAGGTACAATGATAAGTCGTTTAAATGAAACATTTGTTGATATGAATGTTGAAAGATTACTTGGAGATATACCTAATAGAGAATATAATGCAGTTGAAGTATTTAAATTTAAAAGAGATGAAGTAGAAAGACGTACTTGTTATTCAAATGGAGAATATTATGAAGCAATACTTGAACCATTTGAACAAGAAAAAATGGAAGAATATAAATTATCAAAAATACATAAAAATTGGAATGATTAATTTCATTCCTTTTTAAATTTCAAAAATATAGTTGTAATCGTTATAATAACTAATAAAACAATTGTTAATATTACAGGTACTTTAACATAATTAAATGTTTCAGTATAACTATTATTTATAAATAATAATTTAGGTATCAATAATATAATTATAAATGTTATTATTTTATATAACTTGTTATTGTTAGATAGATTTAATGTTTCTTTTATATTGTTAAATATTGATAGATTTATTATTGAACAGCCTGTTATTGTAAAGAATATCCATAATGAAGCACTTATGTTTTCTATTGAATCTATAAATGAAAATATTTGTATCTTTTTAAGTACTGTATAAAGAGGATAATCAAACATATTAACAAGATTAGTACCAAATATACCAAGTGTTACCATTATAGCTGTAAATACTAATATAAATGATAATGTATACATACCTATAAAATATTTATTAAACTTTTCTTTATCAACAAGATTATCTTTTTTTGATGTCATTATAAAAAATAAAGGTATTGTAGAATATAAAGCATATATAATACTAGAAATTAATATACTTTTAAAATCTACTGATATAATTGGTAAATAATTATCTAACTTTATGTACGGAATTAGATTTATTAAATCAAATATAAACATGATAAGAGAAGTATATAGTGTAATAAGAGATACTCTAGTTACAGTTTCAATACCAAGTGAGGCAGTATAGCTTGTTAATAATAATATAATAACATAAAAATATAAAGTAGGTGTTTCAGTTAGATATTGACTTGATAAGAAATTAGATAGTCTATATGCTAAAAAGATATATAAGAATATAGATATTATTAATATGATAAAATTTAATATTATTGATAATTTTTTATATACTTTTTTGAATTTATTAGTGTGAGATAGATTTGGAAATTTATTATAAAAAGATAATAATATTTTTGATATAATGAGTCCTAAGATAAATCCTATAGGCATTGAAATAATTGTTGATGTTTTTGATTTAGATAACATAAAAGAAGTAAGTATTCCCCAGAATGAAGCACCACTTAAAGATATTATAAGTGAAGATAATCCTAAACTATTTATTTTTTCATTTTTATCTCTCATTTTCTTATTTCTCCTGTTGATATAATGTTAAATTCTATATTATTTTTATTCTTGATATTGTTAAGTTTAAAATTGTTCTTATTATAATTTTTATCGTGTTTGTAAATATAATTTTCTATACCAAGAACATCATTATTATCTTTCTTTATTTTATCTATTAAATTATTTATTTCATTGTTGATATGATTTGTACTTAATTTTTCAAGTTTCTTTAAAGAATTTATATCATTTAAATCATATTTACATTCATAATCAGTTATTTTAGCATTTATATGTGAATTTATATTAAATAAATCTTTTTTCCATTTATATTTAGTTTTTATATCTTGTATTTGAAGTGTAAATGATTCATTATCACAATCTATTGTTATTGAACTTTTATCTATTGTATTAGCGAGTATATTATATGTAATAGATTCATCTTCTGTAAATGTTATTAATTTGTTATTTTTATAACTTATTTGATTAGATAAATATAGTATATCTTTATCATTATTATTTTTTATTTCTATTACAGGATATATTATATCTATACCTGGTTCTAATTTCTTATATACTAAATCTATAAATGTAAGAGGTGTGGTTGATGAAAATATTTGTTTATTAAATTCTAACATCTTTTCTATATGTAAAGAATTTTTATTACTTTCATCATTTATTTTAAATATTTTATCTTTTATTTTTGAATCTATATAGTAAACATAGAAGTTCATTGATGATTTTGAATTACGAAGAAAGTAGTCATAATAATCTATATCTTCTTTTAATATGTTATCTGTTATTATTAATATTTTTAAATGTGGTATGAATACTTTTTTATTAGTGAGTTTTGATAGTTCTTTTATTGCTTCATCTATTGATGTACTTGTAGTACTAAGTATCTGTAATTCACTTTCTTTATCGTTTGTGATTATTTCTGTTGTTATTTCATATTTATTATCTTTATAATCTATTATCATTCCACTTATTATTCCAAGATCATTTATTTCAGTATAGTCTTTACATCCAGTTAAAAGTAAAAGCATAAATAGTAGTATTATCTTTTTCATAATGTCTCCTTATCTGTATTTTGTACCATTAGTCCTCGTTTTATTAATTTCTTTTTGCTTTTTATATTTAATTTAGGACTTATTGGTATCATAAATGGTTTACCAAATGATTTAATACTACATAGGTTAGTTATTATAAATATGAATCCAAATAATACTCCAACTATACCTAGGAAAGATGCTAAAAACATAAGTGAATATCTATAAAATCTTATAAATGATTGAAAGTCATAATAAACAAAGAATATAGAACTAATTGCAGTAACAGCGACTATTATAACCATAATAGGAGACACAACTCCTGCATTAACAGCGGCATCTCCGAGTAATAAAGCACCAAGTATTGAAAGAGAAGTACCTCTTGATGATGGCGTTAATGCATCTCCTTCATATAATAGTTCAAAAGTAAACATTAAGATAAATGCTTCGATAAGTGCTGGAAAAGGAACACTAGCTCTTTGAAGAGAGAAATTGATAAGTAAACTTGTTGGTAATATTTGTTGGTCATATGTAATAATCGCAAGATATATTGAAGGCATAAAAATAGTTATAAAGAGTGCTATTATTCTAATAATTTTAACAAATTTAATATATATAGATTTTTGATAATTATCTTCATCATTATAAAAATAATCTATAAAGAATGTGGGTATTATTAAAGCATTACATGAGTTTTCAGATATAATACATATCTTTCCTTCTGTTAAACTTTTACTTATTGTGTCTGGTTTTTCAGTAGATTTTATAGATGGAAATGTAGATTTATTTTCATTTGAAATAAGGGATTTTATATAATATGTATCTAATATTTTATCTGATTTAATGTTTTCTATTTTATTAATTGTTTCATCTAATAATTCTTTATCAACTATATCATTTAAATAAAGAATACTTACTTTAGTTTTAGTTTTAGTACCAAGAGTAAGTTCTTTTATATGAAGTGAATCTGTTTTTAATCTTTTTCTTACAAGTCCTATATTTGTATTATAGTTTTCATTAAATGAATCTTTAGGACCTTTTATAGTGGGTTCACTTGATGGCTCATTAACGCCTCTATCAAGGCTCGCCTTTGTTTCAAATGCGATAGCTTCATTTTTATATATTAATATAGTAAATCCATTATATAGATATTCTGTTATATCAGTCTCTTTTATTTCTATAAAACTTATAGATGGTATATGATATTGTATATCATTTTTAAGATTAGAAATTAGTTCATTTTTGATAAGACTTCTTTTAGATAAATAATCTAATATAAAATGATTAGTAAGTTCTGAAGAAGATACTGTTTGTATATTTATTATATATAATTTTGATATGCCAAAAATAACTTCTTTTATTTGAAGGTCAGGAGCATATTCTTTCATTTTATAGAATTTATCAATATTTATCATATTTATATTATGAGTTTATATTTTGAATTTTATACTTTTAGTCAAAATAGTTTGATATAAATTATATTTTATTATAGTATTTTAAGCCATAAAAGAAGAATAGTTCATATTTTTCTTTAAAAATTAAATTATAGGAGGGTTTTGGAAATATGACAGTAAGATTTGCTCATGATAGTAATGTTACTGTTAAGATTAAGCTTTATGTTACTGCTAGAGGTGAAGGTATTCGTTTCAATTATATAGATGAATATGATGTAGAAGGAACTGTATCAAAAGATATAATGGAAACAAGAGCTAACTTAAATGTTATTACTAAAACTAAATTATATAAAAAATAAGGTAAAATGATTACTAGATCAGTTGATAATAAATGTAATGAAATTAAAGAAAGTATTGGTAAAGTTGGTGCCAAATATGAAACTAGTTATTCAAAAAGTATTAGCATACATGAATATTCAGTTAAAACAGTTACATATAATAAATATGTAGGTGTAACAGGTAGAGATGAATCAAAGTTTTCAAGAACTAGTATTATATCTAATTACTATTTAAAATTAAAAATAATTAGTTAGATAATTTGACATAATAAAACATGGATGATGTAGTCCATGTTTTTTAAATACTTATATAATTAAGAATAATGAAAATATTGTTAATATTATATATAATACTTTTCTAAATGCGTAAGTCCATACTTTTTTAGTTTTATTATCAACTATGTATTCATATATTTCTACATATGGTACAGGATTTCTTCTATACCAGCCTTTAACAGTAACAATCTTATTAAAGTATTGTTCACTTTTAAATAATGCGAATAATTTATTAACAAAATGAATAGGTTGATTATAATCTAAAAATATAATTCCTGTTTCATCTTTTATAACAAAGTCTTCATTAAATATACATCCTGGATTACCACGACCAATTATTTCACCCTTTAATATACAAGGTATTGATGTTATATTTGATACTTTAACTTCACCTAATAATTTTTCTACATTAGATTCAGTATATTTATTTCTATATCTTCTTTTAAATTTAATATATGAGAATATTGTCGTAAGTAATAAACTAAGTCCTACATATCTTAAACTAGCATTTTCATCTAAGTAAATAATAATTGTTATGATTAAGAATATACTAGGTAAGAAATTAATTAATAATTCTAATATAAAATCATCAGCATAACTTTCTGTTTTTTGTAAATCAAATACTATATATGGTTCTTGATTAAATTCTTTTGATCTTTTAGAAATGTAAAGTAATCTTTTTGAAATAAGTGGGTGAGTAGAATTAAATTCAGCCCATTTTGCCCATGGATTCCACATTTCCCATTTCATAGCATTTTTAATTTTAGATTTATTAACTATGCCATTTTCTATACAGCTAATAGACATTGCTTTTGATTCTTTAACATCACTTATACCAAGAGCATTATTTTTTGATGCATTATGTTTACCAGTACTTTTACTAGTTGCAAGACCAAATCCAATTTTAACAAGTGCTTCTGCTAAAGAATTAGGATTTTTAGTTTCATCAATAGAGAAGTTATCAGCATAATATTCTCTTGTTCTTGATAACCATAATATTATATATTGAGATATTATATAAAGAACGTATGCGATTATAGAGACTATTGCTCCAGCACTAGCATTATCACTATCATCATTACTACTACCAGCAAATGCTTCATATATACCATAAAGTACTAAAGGTACTATTTGTACTGCTGTCATGAATAACATATCATAATGAACTACATGACCAAGTTCATGAGCAACTACTGATTTTATTTCTTCTTCAGTAAGTAAATTAAATATTCCATCTGTTAAAACTATCCTAGCATCATTCTTAGTTCTACCATATGTAAATGCATTAGGTGCTCCATCATGTATTCTTCCAATTCGTGGAAATTTCATGTTATATTTACTACATATATTTGTAATAAATGTTTTTAAATACTCTGGAACTTCTTCATTAAAACTAGCCTTATAAAACCATTTCATAGTTAAATCAGTGAAGAATGGAGCAAGTAAGAATTGTAATATAAGAACAATTAAACTAATGATGATACCTACAATTACTTCACCACCAATTAAGTAAGTAGCTAATATTATTACTCCACCTAAAAGTCCATATAAACAAGTTATTGTTAACATAGAAATTCCAAATAAACTTTTTTTCATCTTATCATATCCTTCCTTACCATAATAATACCATATATTTTTTAGTATTTGAATATGTTAAATATTAAATAAAAACAAATAGTATTTGACATTTAGTATCAAATATGATATATTTTAAATGAATTTAAACGCAGTTGCAATTATTTTTCGCAATAAAATCACTATTCGCTCTCTCTTACATAATATTAACTTCCGGCTGTACGGTATTACCCGGATTGATCGCATTATTATACATTTCTCTGAACTTATTGGATAATCCACACAATTTTCCATATAAGTCAACACTGACTTCTGTCTGAGGTGCTGTCTGCACATATACAGTAAGTAATTTACACAAAATATAACTGTCAATAAATGCTTTCTTTACAGTAACCGCAAACAGAACTGCAATCAAAAGGGAAGCAACGCCCGGCATATGAAACACTCCTGTCAGTCCTGCAGCCATACCTGCCGCAATGAAAAATACCAATGCAGTTGATACTACAACGATCAATGTAATTTTAACTGCTTCCTTCAAAAAGAGTTTTGCATTCTGGAAGTAAATACATACACCATCACAGGCACTTTTCCAGGCATTCTGCTCTTTGTTGACAAAAGTATATCCCAGACAGCATTCATCTACATATCCAAGGAAAATTCCAATAAACTTCTGAACAATATTTACTATATTATCCATTCCCGGTACAAAACCAAGAAAGCCACCAATATTTCCAATAACTTTCTGAAGCTGTCTGACCGCACCTGCTACCAGTTTATCTACAGCAATATACACATTAGCTGTTACAAAACGCTCCTTTACCATG
>OIZL01000497.1_pt1 | contig 28749 bp, 33 predicted proteins | sample 1588541 | NCBI WGS metagenome assembly OIZL01 (sample SAMN03283285) | human gut metagenome | biome: human-associated habitat; material: feces | host: Homo sapiens | place: Peru | collected 2012 | reverse complement strand
ATTAGGACCATCAACAGCTATCAATTTTCCACTATAAAGATTTTTGTTCATAAAATCCCCCTTTTCACATCAAAGAAATATCTTCGTAATATCCTGATACCGATTTACCACCCGATAAATCTCCACATACTCATCCCCAATCCTATACAACACCACATAATTTCCGGAAATCACATACTTATAATCCGTCCGAAAGCTGACTCTTTTAGAAAGGTCAGCTCCCATATATGGAAGCTGTTGTATATTCTCAATTTGAGTGTATATTTCTTGAATGGTTTTTACTGCCATCTCTTCGTTATCTTCAGCAATATACTCTTTAATGCTCTTTAAGTCTTCTGCAACTAAAGGGTTAATCCGTAATTTCATCATAGGCTATACCCCAACAGATGCTTTCAGCTCATCCAGACTCATCCAAGCACTCTCGTCCTTAATCGCCTCTTCTGCTTCCTTTAACTTCATAAGTAGCTTTTTCTCCGCCTTTTCACGCTCGTAATCTTCAATATCCATAACCACAAACTTACCTCTTCCGTTCTTGGTTAAAAATACTGGCTCTCCAACCACACAATTTTTCAATACTTCGTTATAATTTCTTAAATCTGATACAGGTAATATATTTGGCATAAATTCCGTTTCCTTTCTTTGATATAGTTTCTTAATCTTGCACATATATTATACAAAAAGATGCTGTAAAATTCAACGTAAATTTTTACAGCATCCCAGCATTTACTTCGATTATAATGCACTATTTATCATTTAAATTATCTTCTATTTACGAATAATCTGACAATTCTTTTGTCAATTAACACATAAAGAAAAGTCCCATAAACACCAGTCAAATCGAAGATTTGATTTGTTTACAGGACTTATCAATTTTTTTATATTTTAGAAATCAGCCATTATACAATCCCCTGAGCCTTCATAGCCTCAGCAACCTTCAGGAAGCCTGCAATATTTGCACCGGCAACGTAGTCGCCTTCCTTACCATACTTCTTGGAAGCCTCGTCCAGATTATGGAAGATATTTACCATGATACCCTGCAGCTTTGCATCTACCTCTTCGAATGTCCAGGACAGTCTCTCGGAGTTCTGGCTCATCTCCAGTGCGGATGTAGCAACACCACCTGCGTTGGAAGCCTTACCAGGACAGAACAGGATTCCGTTCTTCTGGAAGTACTCCGTTGCTTCCAATGTAGTAGGCATGTTAGCGCCCTCTGCTACAGCGAAGCATCCGTTTGCAACCAGTGCCTTTGCATCGTCAAGGTTCAGCTCGTTCTGTGTTGCACAAGGAAGAGCGATATCACACTTCACATTCCATACGCCGTGCTCACCATTCTTCTTTTCATGGTACTCAGCGCTCTTTCTTGCTGCTGCGTACTCTGTCAGACGTGCACGCTTCACTTCCTTAACCTCTTTCAGAAGCGCTACGTCAATTCCTTCGGGATCATAGATCCATCCGGTAGAATCGGAACAGGTAACCGGCTTAGCGCCAAGCTGCTGTGCCTTCTGGATTGCGTAGATCGCTACGTTACCAGCACCGGATACAGCGATGGTCTTGCCCTTGATATCCTTTCCATTGCACTTGAGCATCTCTTCTGTAAGATAAAGCAGACCATAACCGGTAGCTTCTGTTCTTGCAAGAGATCCGCCATATGTCAGACCTTTACCGGTCAGTACACCTTCATATAAATTACGGATTCTCTTATACTGTCCATACATGAATCCGATCTCACGTCCGCCTACACCGATATCCCCGGCCGGAACATCTGTGTCTGCGCCAATGTGCTTGCAAAGCTCTGTCATAAAGCTCTGGCAGAATGCCATAACTTCTCTATCTGATTTGCCCTTGGGATCGAAATCAGAACCACCCTTACCACCGCCGATCGGCAGTCCTGTCAGGGAATTCTTGAAGATCTGTTCAAAACCTAAGAACTTGATAATACCTAAATTAACAGAAGGATGGAATCTAAGGCCTCCCTTGTAAGGTCCGATTGCACTGTTAAACTGTACACGGAAACCGTTGTTTACCTGTACCTGCCCCTTATCGTCAACCCACGGAACACGGAACTGAATGATTCTCTCCGGAACAGTCAGTCTTTCCAGTAAGGCATCTTTTCTGTAGGCTTCTTCGTCAGCTTCAATCACAACACGAAGGGACTCTAAAACCTCTTTTACTGCCTGATGGAATTCCGGCTGTGCAGGGTTCTTTGCTACTACCAACTCGTAAACCTCATCAACGTATGACATCTATATGTCCTCCTTTTGTTTGTATAGAGTAGTCTGGAACAGCGCCGAGCGCGGGCGGCGGCATCCTTCCTCTTCATGCGGGCTCACCCTGCCGGAAAGCTATACTCCGGCTACACCAGACTCCCTTTTCCACGTATCATTATAGTATGACCTTCTGAAATTCACAACCCTGATTTATCATGTAAAAGCATAAAAATTTTATGCGCTTTTTTAGACATATTGTACAATGATACGCATATGCACCAATACATGTATACAATCTTGCACTTTTTGATCGTTATGAAGCATTTTTCTATAAGTATTATTCTATAGAAATTCTTTGTACTTCTGGATATTCTGTTCTTCGAAGTCAGCCAGCTCCTCTGCCATCTCCATACACAGCTCTCCGGCTCTCTGGTGATGTCTTATGGTTTTCCAGATGTCTGTCAGTCCTTCGCTGCTCTTGCGGATCATCAGTCCTGCAAGATGCGGGGTGCTGATATTGAAGATCGTATCCGCATGGATCCCGCCTTTGATCGCTATTTCCTCCAGGCTGTTTCCTCTATACACCTCGCCCTGGTTTCGGAGTAGCTCCTCTATCGCGCGATTGTGGATTTTGGCATATTCCAGTGCGTGCTCCGACAGTTCGATGCACAGCTTGTCATCCACCGTCTTATCCAGGACCACATCAATGACCGTCATCGCCTTTCTTGTATTCTTCTGTATATCATGCAATATTTCCAAATCATCCTGCTTCATGCCTGCGCTCCTTTTCTTTACCAGATCCCCTCTCTCCTGAAAACCGGATACGACGTTTTTCCTGTCACACAGAGGCAAACTGCATTCTGTATATCCTGCTCCGCTCAGCGGTCGTCAGATACACCGGCTCTGTGTGCGCGCGTTTTGCCCGGCAGTTTTTTTCTCTATAAGGAAACGTAACTTTCACACTTTAATGCAACACGGTATTTCCTATAGAACAAAAAAAGAGTATAGATCTCTCTATACTCTTAAGCATTCCCTGTTATTCGCTTTTCAAACACTTCCTTGAAAACTACTCAACAAATTCGGACTTAACATATGCGGTCTGACCGTTATACTTGATCTTTGTCCAGCCGTCCGCCTGCTTCATGATCACTTCCAGCTTTTCACCCACGTAGGCGGTTCCCAGCTTTTCGCCGTTCTCACTTGCAGAGCTACGGATACGCACGTTCTCTTTGACCGTTACGGTTCCAGTCGTTGCTGTGTTGTTGCTCTGGCTGCTTGTGTCCGTCGGTGTTTCTTCTGTCATATCGTCCGCAGCTACCTCCTGTGTCTCGGAGGGCTCCAGATATTCGCTCTTGATGTAGGCCTCGCCGCCATCGTACTGAATCTTGCTCCAGCCGTTTCCTCTCTCTTCCAGAAGTGTGAACTCATCTCCGACAGCCGCTTTCCCGACTTTATCAGCCGTCTCGCTGTCCGAAGAACGGATATTCACTACGTCGGTTGCCTTTACCTTGCTCACAACGGTTGTGGTCTGCGGCGTCTCGTCCGACTGCTCCTCTCCGGCTTCTGCCGTCTCCTGACCGTCCGCAGCCGCCTCGTCTGTCTCTTCCGACTGATCCGTCGAAGTGCCGCTTCCCTCTGCACGGGCAAGCGCCTCTCCTACATTCTTATCGATCTCTGTATTCAGCTCTAGGATGAAATTCGCAAGATTCTCATCCTCAGCAAGCATATCGTTATATACGACTGCTGCCTTGTTATTCAGGTCTACTACATCGTCCTGAAGATTTACTTCGCGGATGTAATTCAGTTCGCTCTCGTCCTCTTCTCCGTCCTCGTTGATATAGTAGCTGCCGTCCTCATGCCTGCATACGTAGTACACCTGCATACCTGGGATCGGCTTATCATAATCATAAAACTTGAGTTCTGCATAAACATAGGCAATGTAGCTTCCCTCTTTCGGGCCTGCCTTCGTATAAACCTCTATCGTGGGATAACTCTCAATATACTTGCTTGTTTCCTGTGCACGGAGGATCTCCGTCTCATCCATATGGTCAACGAGCGTCTGCATCGTATCCGTATCGCCTGTGACCATCGCCTGATAATACGTGTTGAACAGTTCATTGATCTCCGGAACGGCGTCCTGTTCCATCGCCACATCCGGTACTGCGATCAGATTGCCTGCTGCCTCTACATCGGAAGCGGCTACCACGGCTTCTTCTTTTGCTTCTTTTCCGCTGTTCGCACTGACAGCGATCCCTACGGTAATTATCACACACACGAGCAATATAACCGGCATTACGATCTTAGCGTGCTTTGCAAGCCACTCGCTGAGCTTCGCGAGCTTTGCCAGAAGGTAATCCTTTATATTGTTGTTTGATGTATTCATATCCAACAACCTTTCTTTATTTTGTTTCCCCCGGAAAATGCGTCCGTAAACAAAAGTGACCAGACCTCCCTACATAGCTTTTCATTCGCTGTGTCGATGATTTCCGGTCAAATGCACCCGACAGGACTCGAACCTGCATCAAAGGCGTCGGAGGCCTACGTTTTATCCATTAGACTACGGGTGCCCGGTGTAACAAACCCGTAAAAATTTATTACAAATTTGTTACATCTCGACTATCATAACACAAGATTTCTCTGTTGTCCAGTCACCAGAGAAATTATTGTCACCAAAAAATACCAGATCAGCTCTCAGTATTCATTTATGAAACAATTTCCTCTATCTTTTCGTGATCCCTGACATACCGATACAGACTTCCGGATAATACCTCCTCCGGTTCCACCTGGGAAGAATTGACCTCCCCGACCATATTCCGGAAGAACTCATAATCCTGCTCTTTTCCGTCCGGGATCAGCAGAACCTCATGCACCGAGCTGGGCAGGATCAGAAGATCGCTGTGCAGCTTATCTGCCAGCTCTCCGATCTTTTCAGAGTATAAAAGCGCCGAGGCTCCGTACATCTTTTCCTGATTGGTGAGCACATACATGGGGACCTGATACTGCTCGGATAGCTGTTCCCGCATCATCTCCTCCAGCAGATCCTTCATGGATACCAGAAGCTCCGGCCGGCTATCTCTCATATTCTCCTGCGCCGTGCGGTACAGCTCTTCCTTATCGATCCCCCACATTTCCAGATGCTGGTTTGTGATCGTGATCGTCACCTTTCCAAGCGTCTTTTCTTCCATGGCATAATAGAAGGTGATCGCCAGATCATTCCATCGGATATGGGGCTGTGCGGCAAGCTGTTCTTCATTCATCCTGTAATGGACAAGCCGGTGATAGATCTTTTTCTTCACTTTTTCATAATCCTGGAAAAAATCCATATCAAGGTGGACCGGAACTGCCTTAGTCCGGTATATGTCCAGGATTTTCCGGACAATTCCGTCCAGATCCTCCCCGTTCTGGTACTGTTCATAGAAGTGCTCCAGATAGATCGTGGGCGATACGTTCTCCTGCTCTCCCAGAATGACCACGCCCAAAAGCGTGACCCGGTTATTCTTTATTACGTCTGTCAGTCTGACCTCATAGCTCTCTCCCATCTCTCTGCTCAGTTTCTCAGCTACGCGGTCCGCAAATACTCTGTATTCCATCTCATCCTCTTTCCCATTCTCTCCGGGCAATGGTAAAAAGGGACAGGCAAAAAAAGACAATGGCAGCACGTCTGACGCTTCCATTGTCTTATAGGTCTGTTTCAGAAAAAATTATACTCTGGACAGGTACTCGCCGGTTCTGGTATCGATCTTGATAACCTCGCCCTGATCTACGAACAGAGGAACCATAACCTTTGCTCCCGTCTCAACGATTGCAGGCTTGGAAGCACCGGTTGCCGTATCTCCCTTGAAGCCAGGCTCTGTCTCGGTAATCTCAAGCTCAACAAAAAGCGGAGGCTCGATTGCGAACACGTTTCCGTTGTAAGAACAGATCTTTACCATCTCGTTTTCCTTGACAAACTTGAGAGCATCTCCTACTGTCTCAGAATTCAGAGCGATCTGGTCATAAGTCTCTGTATCCATAAAGTTGTATAAGTCACCATCTGAGTAAAGGTACTGCATGTCCTTTCTGTCGATACGTGCCTGCGGGCATTTCTCGGTAGGTCTGAATGTCTTCTCTACTACGCCGCCATTGATGATGTTCTTTAACTTTGTTCTTACGAACGCTGCGCCCTTACCGGGTTTTACATGCTGGAATTCAATTATCTGATAAACATTACCTTCGAACTCGATAGTAATGCCGTTTCTGAAATCGCCTGCTGAAATCATAAAACTATCCTCCTAAGTTTTCACAAATATAATTCCCTACTAGTTTATACTAAAAAAAATGTTTTTTCAACCTCTTTGTCAAAAAAATTGGTATTCTCTTAACCACTCAGCTCTCCCCTCCGTCCTTTTGCAAAATAAAATCGATCGCCAGCAGGTAGCCTTCCAGCCCTTTTCCGTAGATCTGCCTGTCACAGACCGGCGCCGTCACCGACACCTTCCGGAACTCCTCTCGCTGTGTAATGTCCGAGATATGGATCTCGACCTTGGGCACGGTGATGCTCGCCAGCGCATCCCTTATCGCATAACTGTAGTGGGTGTATGCGCCCGGATTGATCACAATCCCCTCCGTCCCATCAAAATAGGAATCCTGGATCCGGTCAATGATAGCTCCCTCATGGTTGCTCTGGAATACCTCGATGGTACAGCCTTCCTTTTTTCCCTTTTCGGCTATCATTCCCAGCAGATAGTCGTAGTCCTGCGTTCCATACACGTTCTTCTCCCGTATTCCTAGAAAATTGATATTGGGTCCGTTGATCACCAAAAGTTTCATCTGTCTCTCCTCTCCTTCTGCGTTCTTTCTAAAAAGCCGTCAGCTTCCTCTCTATCTCATCCAGCACCTGATCGAACTCTTTGCCGTCCACATCCACGATCACATCCGCCGCGTCCTCGTAGAACCCGCTCCGCTCTGCCATCAGTTCCCGTATCTTTTTCTGCGGATCGTCTCCCTGCAAAAGCGGGCGTCCGGTGTCATTTTTCAGCCTTCCATAAATTGTCTCCGGTTTTGCCCTCAGGTAGACAATGGTTCCCAGACTGTGCAAAAGCTCGCGGTTTCGCTCTCGCACCGGAAGTCCTCCTCCCACCGAGATCACCTTGTCCTGCGTCGTCTCCAACAGGCGCAAAAGACACGCAGTTTCCAGCTCCCGGAACGCCGCTTCCCCATCCTCGGCAAAGATAGCGGGGATCGTCCGTTTCTCCGTTCTCTCGATTTCCTTATCCGTGTCGATCACGGGCTTTCGGAGCCGGTATGACAGTCTGACTCCCACAGTGCTTTTGCCGCAGCCCATAAAGCCGGTCAGGATCACATTTCCATTTTTCATCTTTCGTTCCTGCTCCTTTTCTGCTAAGCAAAATGCTCCTTCAGTCTCTCGTACACCGCCATCGCCTCTGTCTCCGGTATCTCTACCTGATTCCAGAGTTCGTAGGCGATAATTCCCTGATACAGAAGCATTTTCAGTCCGTTGTAAGCCTTTCCGCCATGTTCCTTCACAAGACGCATAAACTTTGTCTCCCACGGCCGGTAGATCAGGTCAAAGCCTGTATGGATCTTCTCATAGAACGCCGGATCCTCGATCACCGCCTCATCCTTACGCGGCGCAAGCCCAACGCTTGTCCCCTGTATCGCCAGATATTTTCCTTCCGGGATCTTCCCGTAATCGGAAAGCTCCATCGGGCAGATGACCTCTCTTTCCATGGCCTGATTGATCTCACCTGCCACCTCGCGCGCCCGTTCCAGCGTACGGTTCAAAAGATACACTTTCCTGGCTCCCTTGGACGCGCACAGGTAAGCCACTGCTCTGGCTGCCCCGCCTGCTCCAAGCAGGATCACCGTCTGGTCTGTGATGCGGATCCCTTCACACACCATCGCGCGGTACAGTCCTTCCATATCTGTATTGTATCCTTTAAAGCCGTTCTCCAGGCGCACCAGCGTATTGACTGCCCCGATCTGCCGTGCCAGCGGATCGATGTCCTGCAAGTGCTCGATCACTGCACTTTTGTACGGAACGGTCACATTCATGCCAAGGATATTCAGCGCGCGCGCGCCACGGATCGCATCCCCCAGCTCGTCTTCTCTCACCAGAAACGGCACATAGACCAGATTCTGATTTCCCCGCCCGGCGAGCATATTATGGATCACCGGAGACAGCGTGTGTTCCACCGGATTTCCGATCAGCCCGCAAAGTCTTGTCTTTCCATCTATTTCCATCGCTTTCCTCTTCCTTTCATTTCACCCGGTGCAGTGCCGTGTACTTCCGGCTTCTTTTATAAAAAAACAGCACGATCCACTCCAGACGCCGCTTGAGCACGATCTGGATCTCCTCCTTTGGGTGGATCGGCTTCACCAGAAACGAGCGGATTCCTGCCCGTTTTGCTCCCCACACGTCCGTAAAAAGCTGGTCGCCCACAAAGAAGGTATTCTCTTTGTCCGTCCCCATGCGTCTCATCGCCTCTTCATATCCGCGGACCGACGGTTTTCCCGCCTTGTACAGGTAGCTGGAATGAACTGCATCGTTGAACATCTTCACACGCGGCTCCTTGTTGTTTGACAAAAGCATGCTCTGCAGCCCGATCGCACGCAACCTCTCAAACAGCGCAATGCTCCTTGCATCTGCCGGCGCGCCGTGCGGCACAAGCGTATTGTCAATGTCAAAGATCACGCCCCGGTATCCTTCCCGGTACAGACCCTCATAATCTACCTCATAGGCTGAATCCAGATATTCATCCGGATAAAACTGTCTCAAAAGACACATGCTCTCTGCTCCTGTCCCTGTCGTGCATTATCTGCATCTGCAATTTTATTTCTTTTCCTATCATAACAAAACCCCTTGCTATGACGCAAGAGGTTTTCCTTTTCCCTATTTATTACAGCAGCTGCTTTATCGCTACTGTTTCAAAAAGACGATGCCGTCTCCCGACAGATCGCCGCCCAGAAAATTCCGGGAGCTTCCCACAAAATACTGATAATCCTGAAGGATCTCATCCTTTTTCATATCCGAGATTGCCTTCTGCATATCCAGATTTTCCAGACTACTGTCTTTTCCGATATAATCATACGTCTCTTCTTTGTTGAATTTCAGAGAGATATTTTCCAGATCCGTCTGCCCTTTTCTGGTATGTACCCCGCGCTGCGGATCCTCCGAAAGCTGTGTCTGTGCCGGCACGTTCGCCACACCGGCGGCTTCCTCCGGTTTCACATTCTTCTCATAATTTACCGGCTCTACACTCGATACCCGCTGCATCGAATAACTGCTCTGAAAAGAATCGTAAAGATTTCCGATCGTCATGCCCTGCACCACCTTTCTTCTCTATGACGTCGATGCCGCCTGCCCCGACAGCCTGCGGCCTTTTCTTCTTCCACAAATACTAAGCAACTGTCTTTCCCGCTGCTTCCTATACATTATATCGGGCAGGAGCTTTCGCTGATTAACCCCTGCTGCCCTATTTATCCAACACCTTTTTCAGTTCGTCCATAAAGGTGTTGATATCCTTGAATTCCCGGTAGACCGAAGCGAATCTGACATAGGCAACCGCCTCCAGATCCTTCAGTTTATTCATGACCAGCTCTCCGATCACCTGACTGGGGATCTCTTTTTCTTCCATATTGAAAATCTCTGTCTCGACCTCGTCCACAAGCTGGTTGATCTGATTGGCGCTGATCGGTCTTTTATGGCACGCCCTGAGCACGCCCGCCTCGATCTTGGAACGGTCGTAAGTCTCCCGGTTATTATCCTTTTTGATGATGATCAGCGGGATCGTCTCGATCTTCTCATAGGTGGTAAAACGCTTATCGCACTCGTCGCACACTCTTCTTCTGCGGATGGAGTTGTTCTCCTCTGCCGGACGGCTGTCTATAACTCTGGTGTTCTCGTGACCACAAAACGGGCATTTCATTTGGGATGTCCTCCTGCACTCTAAAATAATCGTTGTATTTATTATAAAAAAAATGTCGTGTTATGTCAACGATTTTATGGAAACCAGATTCCTTTCTTTTCCCCTGTCTAAAGGCAAATATCGACAATGATGATGTCCGGTCCGATCTGCTTGATATCCTTATAGCAGATGACATAATCCGGCTTGCCGCCGAGCAGCCCGCACCACCTGCTGTCGCCCGGGATGATCAGCTTATAGATCTGTCCGGTGCACTCGTTAAACTCGAAATCTCCGACCTTTCCGAGCTTTTGACAATTCTTCAGATTGATAACTTCCTTCTTTTTCAGCTCTGAAAATAACATAGGAACCTCCGGGGCTTTTTATTATATAATGCTGCCGCCCGCAAAAGGTTCCTGTCTGTCTCTTTATTCCTTGTTTACATAATCTTTGTACACGTAACCCGTCGTACCGTCCTCCAAAACGATCTCATACCAGTTGCCATCCCCGGCTTCTCCGACGCATTCATACGTCTCTCCCGCCTTTGCCACCTTCAGGACATTGGAATTCTTGGTGTCCGGATTGTCTCTGACGTTGACGTTCGACACGACCGTTACGCTTCCATTTGCCGTCTTCTCCGCATCCGCGCCGTCTTCTTCCTCTTCTCCGTCTCCAGTCTCCTCACTCACCTGCTCCGCTCCCTGCTCATAGTTCTTCGGAACATACTGCCGGTAAAAGTGATAGCCGAGGAACACCGCCAGGATCAGGATCACGCAGCCGACCACCGCCGTCATGATGGTCATGACATCGACGCCGCCGCGTCCTTCTTCCTCGTAGTCCTCATAATCATCGTAATCCTCATAACTATCGTCATAGTCCTCTTCATAATCATCCTCAGGCTCCTCATACACCGTCGCCTTTGGCGCTCTCGCTGGTCTGGCGGGTTTCGGCGCTTCTTTCCGGACCGGCTCTGCGGCCTGCTTTTTTCTGCGCTGCTCTTCCCGCGCCTGGTCTCTCATCCGCTCCCTTGCGCTGCTCATCTCCGCCTCTGTCTCCGAAAGGATATTCTTCTCGATCACGTCGATCGGAATGTCCAGCGTATCGTCGCGGGTCGTCTTTTCCGGCTCGCCGCCCTCAACCAGCCTGCCACATTTGTGACAGAACTTCGTTCCTTCCCTTAAAACCGTCCCGCAGTCCGGACACCGGCGTTCCCGGACGGCTTTCATTCCGCACTTGCTGCAAAACTGATCTGTATCTAAAATCTCTGCTCCACAATTTGCACATTTCATGGATCTATCACCTCGATCTTTTTTTCTCTCCCTAATGTATCAAAAAAATTCCCTTTTGTAAAACCCTGCCATACGTTTTTTTGAATAATTTCTCCACCTGTAACTATTCAGAGCCATGCAAATTTGACTTCTGTTCATGAATAATTTCGGCTGATCCGTACATCCTTTTTAGTATGCAACTCCACAAATCGAAAGGTCAGGTATCCGAATGATTCAGGGAAAAGTAGAAATCTGCGGCGTCAACACCGCCAAACTGCCATTACTCAAGAATGCTGAAAAAGAAGAATTGTTTAAAAGGATCAGTGCCGGCGATGAGGCGGCACGCAAAGAATATATCAATGGAAATCTCCGTCTTGTCCTGAGTGTGATCAAACGGTTCCACTCCAGCAACGAAAACGTGGACGATCTCTTCCAGATCGGCTGTATCGGACTGATTAAGGCGATCGACAACTTTGACTGTACCTTAAATGTCAAGTTCTCCACATACGCCGTTCCTATGATCGTGGGGGAGATCAAGCGCTATCTCCGTGATCTGAGCAGCATCCGCGTCTCCCGCTCACTCAAGGACACCGCTTACAAGGCGATCTATGCCAGAGAAAATCTCACGCGCAGAAACGCCAAAGAGCCAACCGTGACCGAGATCGCCGCAGAGATCGGCGTTCCGCAGGAGGACATCGTGTATGCCATGGACGCCATCCAGAGTCCGATGAGTCTCTATGAGCCAATCTATACCGACGGCGGCGACACGCTCTACGTCATGGATCAGATCAGCGACAAAAAGAACCGTGAGGAAGTCTGGGTGGAGCACTTATCTTTAAGTGAAGCGATGAAAAAGCTCAGCGACCGCGAGTATGAGATCATCTCGCTGCGCTTCTTCGAAGGCAGAACCCAGATGGAAGTTGCCGAACAGATCGGCATTTCCCAGGCACAGGTTTCCCGGCTTGAAAAAAATGCCCTGAAAGCCATGCGCCTTTATCTGACTGCCTGATTTATCTGCGTATCCGGTGTCCTTACAGACCACGATCGATCCGCAGTTATTGTTCCCCGAAATCCGCCACCTCGTAGGAAAGCGTGATATCCTTTCCTCCGTACAGCTTGAAATAATTCTGGACGATACGGTTGGTGACCACCTGTATGTTTTCCTTCTCCGTGCCCAGAAGCACCACCAGAAACTGCGAACTGCTGTAGCGTGTTCCCACATCTACCCCACGGAGAGACTTGCAGATCGCCTGCTCCATGCACTGCATAGCCATCTCCATCCGCTCCAGCAGCACATCGCTTCCATCGGAGGAAAACAGCGTGAACAACAGCATCTGCATCTTCTGATTGCTCCGCTTCGAGAAATGTGACACAAACTCGTAGATGTGTGCAAATTCGCCGTAGTCGATCTGGAAAGCGCCCTTGTAGGAATCCTGGTTCTTGACGATATCCACCACCTTCTGCAGATCCCCTTTGGACTGCTCCGGCGTTCTCACCACTCCGTTTCCGTGGTAGAAACCATAGTGGATATTCGGATTCTGCTTTACAAAATACAGCGCCTTGTCCGCCCTTCTGTACAGCTCTCCGTAATCTCTTCCATCCACGCCGGAAATACTGATTCCTATGGAAAGCTCCGTCTCCTGCAAAATCTCGTTTTCTTTCTGCTTGGCAGCAAACGCGTGCAGGATCTCTTCGACCTTCTCGATAGCGCCCGACTTCTCACTGGTTCCTTCCATGAAACAGATAAACTCATCCCCGCCCGAACGGCACAGAATACTGTTCCGGCAGACGTCCCTGAGCACATCCGCTGTCAGCTTGAGCGCATAATCGCCCACCAGATGACCGTGCTCCTCATTGATCTGCTTAAAGCGGTCGAGATCGATCAGCATCAGACAACCGCCCTTCACCCGAAGGCCCGCCTCGATCTCATGCTCTCCCTTGCGCTTGCTCAGAAGCCCTGTCAGATAATCGGAAGGCGCATCCAGAATACTCTGGTTGCTCATAACGCTTCCGTAGATCTTCTCACTGTCAAAGATCGGCGATGCAAGCTCTTCCTCCGCCATCCAGTTCTTCTCAAGTGCTCCTTCCTCGATCAGCTCAAGGAAGATATCTACCAGATCCGGATCCCACTGCGAGCCTTTTCCTCTGCGCAGCTCCTCCATCACTGTTTCATCCTTCAGCCTGCGCCGATAGACGCGGTTGCTCGTCATCGCGTCATATGAGTCGACCAGTCCGATCACCCGCGCCACAAGCGGGATCGACTCGCCCTTCAGACCCTCCGGGTAGCCTTTTCCGTCATAGCGTTCATGATGATACTTCGCTCCCATGCTGATGTTGGGAAACATTTTGAAGTCCTTCAGGATCTCTGCTCCCATAATCGTATGTCCCTTGATCAGCCGGAATTCGACGTCTGTCAGTTTAAACGGCTTATTGAGCACCGCATCCGGCACGCCGATCTTTCCGACATCATGGAGCATCGCAACATAATAAATGTTCTGAATCTCTTCCTCCGACCATCCAAGACGCTGTGCGATCAGCTCTGCGTATGCCGCCACACGCATCGAATGACCCTTTGTATAATCATCCTTCGCATCGACCGTGTTGGCGATCGTCATGATCGCCTGGATCGTAATGCGTTCCATCTCCTTCGTCTTTTCATCCAGCCGGCGCTGCAGATCTCTCCGGTAGCCGTCCAGCTCCAGCGTGCTTTTGATCCGGCTGAGCATGATCTGCGGCTCAAACGGCTTGGTGATAAAATCGCACGCGCCCATCTGAAAGCACTCGACCTCGGTATCCGAACTCCGGTCCGCCGTCAGAAAGATGACCGGGATCTTGCACCATTTTTTATCCTGCTGAAGCGCCTTCATCACCTCAAACCCACTGATCTCAGGCATATTGATGTCCAGCAGGATCAGATCCGGCACATGACGTTCCAGATACTTGTACGCCTGCTTTCCCGAATTAACTGCAATCACCTTGTAATCGTTTTCCAATAATCTTTGCGCTGTGGCCAACGTCATTCTGTCGTCATCAACAATCAATATTATTTTCTTCATTCGCCCTCACACATATCTATGTACTGCACACGGTTTCTAATTGCATCGTTAATTAAATTTTACCGCGAAGCGCACGAAAAAGCAATCAATTCTCTTTCATCATCTCTTTTTTTAATCGCCGCATGATCTTCTTTTCCAGACGTGAAATATAGGACTGCGAAATACCCAGCATTTCCGCCACTTCCTTCTGCGTCAGTTCTTTTCCTTCCTTGTTGCCGAGTCCAAACCTAAGACGTATGATCATCTGCTCCCGCTCGGAAAGTCTCGAGATCGCCTTGATCAGCAGCTTTCGCTCCACCTCGTTCTCCAGATCCTTGTAGATCACATCCTCGTCCGTTCCCAGAATATCCGACAGAAGAAGCTCGTTGCCGTCCCAGTCCACATTGAGCGGCTCGTCTATAGATACCTCCAGCTTATGCTTATTGTTCCTGCGCAGGTACATCAGGATTTCATTTTCTATGCACCGGGATGCGTAGGTTGCCAGCTTAATATTCTTATCCGGCTTAAAGGTGTTGATCGACTTGATCAGTCCGATCGTTCCGATGGAGATCAGATCCTCCACCCCCACTCCGGTATTGTCAAATTTTTTGGCGATATACACTACCAGTCTCAAATTATGCTCTATGAGGATCGCCTTGGCTTCCTCTTCATATTCTGTCCCAAGGTCGCTGATAATCTCATTTTCCTTTTCACTCTCCAGCGGAGGCGGCAGCACCTCTGCCCCACCGATATAATGGATCTCTCCCTGTCCCGTTCTGAAAAAACGTTCTCTCTGTACCATTTTAAATTGAATCTTGCCCGGGATTGCCACTTTTACTACCATTTGAATTCCTCCTAGTCTGCTAATAACCGCGGATGCAAGATGATCTGACAGAGGCTTGCCCTCTGTATTCCCGTATTACAAACTGCGAACAGTACGCGTTCCTTACGCACTCTCCTTCCCTCTTCTTCCAGATAGACCACCGGAAACTCATAGGCATTTAAAATGCCGTTTTCCTTTCCGACGCTGTGATAGGGAATAGCGTGATACCGCTCTGGCACCATGTATGCGGCAAACGCCGCTGCCTCCCTCTCGCTGATCAGGCTCACCGGTCTTTCACTGATCGGATCCACAAGGCTGTTGCCCGTGTCAACCAGCGCCTTCAGTCTGACTTCCGTCTTTGCATCGGGGCGTGGGATCCATACCCTGCAGTAATCACTCCGCCTTCTCTCAAGCCATGCGGCAAGCGCTCCCAGTAACCGATAAGACACGTAGCCCGTCAGTGCGAGCATGACCGTCCTTTTCCCCGGAAACCCTATTGTCCTGATACGGGCAAGAAGCCACAGGATCAGATTTCCCACAAAAAAACATCCGACGGACATGGTCAGCACCGCGCGAAGCAGCATTTTCCCTTTGCACCGAAAGGCGACAAAGAGCATGCAGACCGAAGCAGGGATCACACTGCCGTACAACCGGACAGACAGCGTCCCTGCAGGTACGATCAGAAAAAGACACGTTATCACAGTTCCTGTGAACGCCCCGAGAAAAATTCTAAAGTGCGTGGCAGTACACTTCAAAACCTTTCTCACAAGCGCAAGCATATACAGATTTAACAACATCTGTTGGACGAAAAGACTGTCAAGATACAGTTTGTAATACACATCTCACCTCCAGTTTTCTCACCCATTATAAACAATCTCAGGTGCATAATGTGTCACAATCTGGGGGCGTTCAGATTTAATTTAAAGACATCAGACAACAAAAAACCACAGGTTTCTGCCTGTGGTTTCTATTCTAAAATCTGTCTCTATTTACTTCTGAGGAAATCCGGGATCTTCAGTGATTTCTCCTCTACCGAGCTCTTGATATCCGCTGTGCGGTTGATCCCGGTGATCGGCTTGAGCGGTGTCTGTCCAGCCGTCTGTCCGCCCACCGGCGTGGAAGGCTGTTTGATATTCATGCCTGCCGTATTAAAGCCGCCAAGACCTGCTCCGGAGGAAATACCTGCGTTTCCTTTTCCCTGCAACGAGGAGGGGGTTATGTAGCCGGACTTAAATCCGATTCCCGCGCCTGCCTGTTTTGCCTTCTGCTCGATCCCTGTCGCGATAATTGTGATATTACAGGTATCTGTCATATTCTCATCGTACATCGCACCGAAGATGATATTGACGTCATCTCCTGTCAACTCCTGTACGTAGCTTGCCGCATCGTTCGCGTCTGCCAGCGAAATATCGCCGGACACATTGATGATCACATGGGTAGCACCGGAGATCGTCGTCTCAAGAAGCGGACTCTCCACTGCCATCTTGACAGCCTCGTTCGCCTTGTCATCTCCCTTTCCGGTTCCGATACCGATATGTGCGATACCCTTGTCCTTCATAACCGTCTGTACATCGGCAAAGTCCAGATTGATAACGGACGGATTGTTGATCAGATCCGTGATACCCTGAACTGCCTGCTGAAGAACCTCGTCCGCCTTTTTCAGTGCATCCGGCATAGTTGTCCTTCTGTCCACGATCTCAAGAAGTTTGTCATTGGGAATAACGATCAGCGTATCTACATTGCCTTTAATCTTCTCGATACCAGCCAGCGCGTTCGTCATACGCGCCCTCGCCTCAAAACGGAATGGCTTCGTCACAACACCAACCGTAAGGATTCCCATATCCTTTGCGATCTTCGCAACGACCGGTGCCGCTCCCGTTCCGGTGCCGCCGCCCATACCACAGGTGACAAACACCATATCTGCTCCTTTGAGCGCTGCCGAGATCTCTTCCGAGCTTTCCTCTGCCGCCTTCTCGCCGATCTCCGGTTTGGCTCCCGCTCCCAGACCTTTAGTAAGTTTCTCTCCGATCTGTAACAGCGTCGGCGCTTTACAGAGCTGCAACGCCTGTTTATCGGTATTGATCCCGATAAATTCCACTCCTTCGATCTGTTCGTCCACCATTCTATTTACAGCATTATTGCCTGCACCGCCGACACCTCCAAGAGCATTCTCAATATGGGCACGATTTCGGCGCTCATAGCTATCGCTCTGGCTGCTATTGTCTACCTGATTTCCCTTCTTTTGATAAAAGGAATAGCAAAAGAAGACATTTCTGTCATTCCCAAGGGAGAAAAAATTGCAAAAGTGCTTGAAAAATACGGACTTTTAGGTTAAAATACTAATTAGTCGTTTCTCGGAGGTAAAAAATGCAGGATTTTCAGTTTAAGGATAAATATGACGCTTATGACCTTGTGAAGATCATGCAGCTTCTCCGCGCACCCGGCGGATGCCCGTGGGATGCCGAGCAGACCCACCAAAGCATCAAGAAAAATCTCATAGAGGAGACCTACGAGGTCATCGAGGCTATAAATAAGGACGACAAGGCTCTCATGTGTGAGGAGCTGGGGGATCTGCTCATGCAGGTCGTGTTCCACGCTCTTATGGAGCAGGAGAGCGGCGTGTTTGATTTTGACGATGTAGCGGACGGCGTTTGCAAGAAGCTCATCGAGCGTCACCCCCATGTGTTCGGCGAAGTCAGCGTCAGCGGCGTTGATGACGTGCTCACAAATTGGGATGCCATCAAGCGCAAATCAAAGGGTCAAAAGACCACGACCGAGTCCATGCTCAGCGTGCCCCGCGAGCTGCCCGCTCTTATGAGGGCGACCAAGCTGCAAAAGAAAGCGGCGGATGTCGGCTTCGACTGGAGCGATGTCTCCGGCGCGCTCGACAAGGTGGACGAGGAGGCTGCGGAGCTCAGAGCTGCAGTCGCAAATCAAGATAAAGAGAATATCGCCGAGGAGCTGGGCGACCTGCTCTTCTCAGCGGTGAATGTGTCGAGGTTTGTCAAGGTCGACGCCGAGGAAGCCCTTACCGCAGCGAGCGATAAATTCCTCTTGAGATTCACCGAGGTCGAGCGTATGGCTGCCGAGAGAGGCATTGATATGAAGACCGTCGGTATCGAAACTCTTGACCGCCTCTGGGACGAGGCAAAATTGCAAAAGTAAATATGAATACCTCGTGTATTTCATAAATAGAATTTAAAAGATTGGAGTAAAACAAATGAATAAGTCAGATCTTGTAAACGCAATCGCAAAGAACGAAGGTATTGAGAAGAAGTGCGCCGAGAAGGCAGTTAACGCTGTTTTTGCAGCAGTTGCTGACGCTCTTGCAGCAGGTGAGAAGGTTCAGCTCGTAGGTTTCGGCACTTTTGAGGTCCGTGAGCGCGCTGAGAAGCAGGCTCGTAACCCCAGAACCGGTGAAGTTATCGCCGTTCCCGCAACCAAGGTTCCCGCTTTCAAGGCAGGCTCCGCTCTCAAGGCTAAGGTTGCTAAATAATTATTGATTTACAGGGGGCTGCTTTCGGCAGCCCCTTATGTTTTACGGAGGGTACGATGAGACTCGACAAATATCTGAAAGTATCAAGAATTATCAAAAGGCGCACCGTCGCCAACGAGGCGTGCGACGCAAAGCATGTGAGCGTCAACGGCAAGCCCGCAAGGGCTTCGTATGACGTGAAGGTCGGCGACGTGATCGAGCTGACCTTCGGCTCCAACACCAGCCGTTTCGAGGTGCTCAGCGTCACGGAGCACGCCACCAAGGAGAGCGCCGCTCTCATGTTCCGCCAGCTTTAATTAAGAATAAACGAGCCTCCCGAGGCATATCATTTAACAAAAATGAAAGTATTTAACGGGAGGTTTATTTTATGCCTGATGAAAAGAATATGCCCTCGATGCCCCACAATCTCGTGCTTGAGGACAGGCGGCTTCTCACCGTCTCCGGCGTGTCGGATGTCGACAGCTTCGACGAGGAGACCGTGGTCGTGTTTACCGACCTCGGTGAGCTGACGGTGCGAGGCAAGGATCTGCATATCAATCGCCTGAGCGTTGAGGTCGGCGAGCTGACCGTGGAGGGCAGCATCTCCGCCCTTATCTATTCCGAGGAGACTGCCAAGAGCGGCGGATTTTTCAGTAGGGTATTCAGATAAATGGTATATATTCAGGGGATGACCGAGCAGGCGAGGCTGTTTCTGTTCTCGGTCGGCTTCGGCTTCCTGCTCGGGATACTGTATGATGTTTTCCGCACCGTGCGGCTGATGATATCGAATTCGGCGGGCTTCGTGCTGGCAATGGATATCCTGTATTTCTGCGTGTGCGCCTTTTCCAATTTTTGCTTTGTCATGGCGCTCGACGGCGGCAGGGTGAGGGCTTTTATCGCCCTAGGAGAGGCGTTCGGCTGGATGATATATTACATCTCGTTCGGCGCGATCGCCGTCAGGGTCACTTCACTTGCCGTGAGGGCGGTTCACCGCGCGGCGGCGGTGATTTTTAAGCCGTTCAGGCGGCTCGGAGCTAAAATTCGGCGTAAACATGAAAAAAATGCCGCTTTTTTGCGAAAAACTTCGATAAAAAACGATAAAAATGCAAAATTTCTCTTGCAAAAGCATAAGAGCATAGTGTATAATATATTAGGTTATTACAAAAATTGTTTTCTTTTCAAAGATCGAAAGGATTAAGATACTATGGCAGCTGTTAAAACCCGCACCAGGAAACACAGCGTGATAGTCTGCACCTTTGTATTTGCACTCGTATGTTTTTTCGTGGCTACGCTTTTGAGCCTTTGCTTCAAGGTCTCGGCGCAGAAGAAGATCAACGCCGAGCTTGTGTCACAATATAATCAGCAGCTTGATGAGAATGCCGACCTCGAGGCTTATATCGAGAGCGGCGACGAAGCCGATTACATCGAGCGCATCGCCAGAGAGCAGTATGGCTATGCTAAACCCGAGGAAAGAGTCTATTACGACTCCGCGGTGTCATAAACTGATTTTATCAGTTTCATATATTCAAAACACACGGAAGGATCAGCTTAGTTTATGCAAATCGAAGAAGGAGCAGTTGTCAGCGGCAAGGTTACGGGGCTTACCGATTTCGGAGCATTCGTAGAATTAGAGGGCGGCAAGACGGGTATGATTCATATCTCGGAGGTCGCGCCGAACTATGTCAAGGATATCAGGGAGCATCTCTCTGTCGGGCAGGAGGTCACGTCAAAGGTCATCTCCATCACCCCGCAGGGCAAGATCAGCCTCTCCATCAAGAAGCTCAACGATCAGCCCAAAGAGCAGCAGAGAGAGCGCAGACCGCAGCAGAGGCAGAGGAGCGAAAAGCGCTCCGCACCCCAGGTCTGGAACGGTCAGAAGTCATCCGCACCCACGGGCGAGAAGCAGTCGTTTGAGGATATGATGGCTCGCTTTAAGCAGGTCAGCGACGAAAAGATGACCGATCTTAAGAGAACCGATTCAAAGAGGGGCAGCGTAGGCTACTCCCGCAGAGGTCAGAAATAATGAGCACGGGGGCTAAGGGCGGGCTCAGATAAAGATAAGCCGCCCTGTAAAAAGTCTTTTGCCCTGTGGCTTCGTTAAAAATGCTCGCAATATATCTCCATTATTCCTGCGCTTTTTGCCTTGCCACAGAACAAAATCCAATTTTACAGGGTGCATAGCAGTTTTGAGCGAGATATTTTTCGTTCAGACAAAATAACAAAATCTCGGCAATACTTTGTGTATTACCGAGATTTTTTATGAAGTATGGGCGGAAAATAGCCTCTCAAAACCGACTTATCTTTATCTGAGTCCGCCCAACCGCAGCCTTTTTATGTCTGCCGTGCCGAAGCTGCATATAATATATAATGGTATAAATTACGGCGGGGGTGCGGTTTTGAGATACAGGCGGCTATATTACGGGAGAAAGACCGTTATTTTCAGGGCGGTGTGCTTGGCGCTGGCGCTGCTCATCGCTGTTTTGCTTGCTGATGCGCAATTACGCCCGGCGGTGACGGAGCTTGCGGCGCTAGAAGCCCATAGGCTTGCGACCGAGAGGATAAATGCCGCCGTTGTGAGCGTGCTGTCACAGGGCGCACCCGAGTATTCGGAGCTTGTTAAGGTCAGCTACGGCGCAGATAACTCGATAACGGGCGTGAGCACCGATGCGGTGAAGCTGAATCTCTTTAAGGCAAGGGTGACCGAGGCTATAGACGCCGCCTTTGAGGATAAGGAGCGCACCGAGGTCAGAGTGCCGCTCGGCACGGCCACGGGCGTGTCGCTTTTCTCAGGGATAGGCCCTCAAATCAAGGTCAAGGTCGGCTGCTCGGCTTCTACTGCGTCGGATTTTGAGAATGTCTTTGCCTCAGCGGGGGTCAATCAGACCCAGCACAGCGTGATGCTCAACATCGAAACGACAGTCGTGCTTTCGCTTGCGGGCAGGCGGATGACCGAACAGGTGCAGACCTCGCTCTGCATCGCCCAGACCGTCATAGTCGGCAGCGTGCCGAATGTCTCCGTGACCAAATAAAACCGTTGATTTTGCGGCGCGGAGTTGATATAATATTACCGTAACAAAACCAAAGGAAGTAACGCTTATGCAGTTTGAGTCGGCAAAGCGCAGAGCCGAGGAGCTCAGAGCGCAGTTAAACTATCACAGCCACAAATATTATGTCGAGGACGACCCCGAGATAGAGGACAGCGAATATGATATGCTCCAGCGTGAGCTTGCCTCGATTGAGAAGGAGTACCCGGAGCTTATCACGCCAGATTCGCCCACTCAGCGCGTCGGCGGCAGCGCCGAGGGGATGTTTGAGCCGGTCACTCACACCGTGCCGCTCGAGAGCCTCCAGGATGCGTTCAGCCTCGGTGAGGTCGAAGCATTCATCACGAGGGTCAGGGAGCAGTTCCCGCAGGCGGAGTTCGTTGTCGAGCCGAAGATAGACGGCCTTTCCGTTGCACTCGAATATGAGAACGGCGTGCTTGTGCGCGGCTCCACCAGGGGCGACGGCGTGACCGGCGAGAATGTCACGGCAAATCTCAGGACGGTCAATTCCATCCCTCTGCGCCTTAAAAAGGACGTCACAATCGAGGTCAGGGGAGAGGTGTATATGCCGAAGAAGGTCTTTGCCGCCCTTGTCGGCGAGCAGGAGCAAAACGGCGAGAAGCCCTTCAAAAATCCCCGCAATGCCGCGGCGGGCTCGCTCAGGCAAAAGAATCCCGCCGTCACCGCCTCGAGAGGCCTTGATATATTCGTTTTCAATGTCCAGCGCTACGGCGGCGATGAGCTGACGGGGCATAAGCAGTCCATTGATTTTCTCAAGGAATTGGGCTTCAAGACCATTCCGTTCTATAATAAATTCACCACCGTCGAGCAGATCGAGGCGGAGCTTAACCGAATAGGCGAGATCAGAAGCTCGCTGCCCTATGACATCGACGGGGCGGTCATCAAGACCGATTCCTTCGCCATGCGCGCCGAGATAGGCAGCACAGCCAAATTCCCCCGCTGGGCGCTTGCGTTCAAGTATCCGCCGGAGGAGAAGGAGACAAGGGTGGTCGATATCGAGGTCGCCGTCGGCAGAACGGGCGTGCTGACCCCGACCGCCGTGTTTGAGCCGGTGCTCGTTTCAGGCTCGACCGTCTCGAGAGCAACGCTCCATAATCAGGATTTCATCAACGAAAAGGATATCCGGATCGGCGACAGAGTTGTTATCCGCAAGGCGGGCGATATAATTCCGGAGGTCGTCAAGGTCGTTTCGCACGACGAGGGCTCGGAGAGATTCACCCTGCCCGAGGTCTGTCCCTCGTGCGGAGCTCCCGTTATCCGTGAGGAGGGCGAGGCGGCGGTCAGATGCGTCAATCCCGAGTGCCCGGCGCAGCTTCTGCGTAACCTCATCCATTTCTGCTCCCGTGACGCAATGGATATCGAGGGTATGGGCGACGCCGTGCTTGAGAAGCTCGTTTCTTGCGGGTTGCTGACCAAGGCGAGCGATATTTATACGCTCAAAAAAGAGGATTTTATGACCCTTGAGGGCTTCAAGGATAAATCCTCCGAGAATTTGATAAACGCTATAGAGAATTCCAAGAAAAACGACCTCTCGAAGCTCGTTTTCGCCCTCGGGATACGTCACGTCGGCCAAAAGGCGGGCAAGCTGCTTGCCGATCACTTCGGCACGATGCAGGCGATAATGCAGGCGGATGTCGAGGCTCTGTGCGCTATCGACGGCTTCGGCGGCATAATGGCGCAGAGCGTTGCGGATTTCTTTGCCCTCGGTCAGTCGAGGAGCGAGATTGAGGCGCTGGCGGCGCTCGGCGTGAATATGAATTCTCTCAGAGAAAAAACAGACAACCGTTTCGAGGGCAAGACCTTTGTGCTAACGGGCACTCTGCCGACCTATTCCCGCAATGAGGCAGGCGAGATAATCGAGAAATTCGGCGGCAAAACGGCGTCCTCGGTGTCAAAGAAAACGGATTATGTGCTTGCGGGCGAGAGCGCCGGCAGCAAATTGACCAAGGCGCAGTCGCTCGGGGTTACGATAATAACCGAAGAGCAGTTCAATGAAATGATAAAATAAAAGGAGGAGATTTCTATGGTATGCAAAAACTGCGGTAAAGAAGTCAAGGAGGGCACAAAATTCTGCACTGACTGCGGCGCACCTGTTCAGCCGGAGCCGCAGGCAACATACAGCCGACCGAATTATCAGCAGCCCCCGCAGCAGCAGTATCAGCAGTACGATCAGTCGTATCAGCATTATAATCCGTATAATCAGCCCGGTCAGGCTGATAATTCCGCACCCGTGACGAGTGTCGGCAAATATATCCTTTGGCTCATTCTCAGCACCATACCCACGGCGGGGTTTATAATTATGATAGTCTTTGCCCTTGACAAGACTGATAAAAACAGGGCTAATTTCGGCAAGGCGATGCTGATAACACAGGTCTGCGGCATTGCTGTCGGCATAATAACACTGATAGTCCTGGCTGTCCTGGGCTTCTCCGTCAGCGACGAAATAGCCGGAGAATTCGCTAATGATCTCACGCTTATGATGTGATGTCTATATTATAAAACTTTGTGCCGGAAATTTGGGCTCCCTCTTGAGGGAGCTGTCCATAGGACTGAGGGAGTTTTTGCTGAAATCCGGTCGAGAACCCATCTGGCGCAACGGAGTTGCGACGGAGGATTGATTTGTAAGCGCACCGTACACTTGAATGTCGAAAACTACGCACAAAAGGGTAGAGAGACGTCACAAATCGACCGAGGGTCGGCGGCTGTGCTAAAGCGGAAGGGAAAAACCATGATAAGAAGCAAAAATGCCGATATTACCATTGAGCCGCTGAAGCTCGAGGAATACGGAAGATGTCAAAACATTTGGAATATGAAAACCCAGCCGCTTACGGAGACGTGGCGAAGCGAGATAGCGTCCGGCAACCGTCTTGTATTCATCTATAAGATAAACGGCGAATTTATCGGTGAGGGCGCCCTTGTCTTGGAGGCCGACGACCCCGATTACACTATCCCCGGCAGGAGAGTTTATATCTCAAGGATGATAGTTAAAAAGGAGTACCGTAATCGCGGCATAGGCAGCGCAATGCTTGCTTTTCTCATTGAGAAGGCAAAAGAAATGGGCTTTGCGGAAGCCGCCATCGGTGTTGATAAAGACAACGCCAACGCTCTTCATCTTTATCGCAAATTCGGCTTCACCGAGGTGCTGTTTGACGGTGCGGATGAGTACGGAGAATTTTATAAGCTGCTGAAAAGGATTTGACGTCAGCCTCCAAACAGTATAATATCCACAAATTTCATTGTGCCGCTGCAACAAAATAAAAGCGTTTTACCTCTTGCAAAAGGCAAAATAATGTGTTATATTATTAGCGATATATAAACGCAGTGATCGGGAGAGTAAGCGAATCTCAAGTGCGTCAGAGAGGATCCGTCATCGGCTGGAAGCGGGTCGCACGGCGTTCGCCGAAGTTCACCCGGGAGCGGCGGGGCTGAATTCAGTAGGCTCCGACGGCAGCAACCGTTATCTGTTTCAAGCGCCCGATCTATCGGGAATGCAGGGTGGTACCGCGGATATTTTTCGTCCCTCGTTGTCTTATGACAACGGGGGATTTAATATTTTTTATGTAACAGCTTAACAGCAGTTGAAAGGATTGATCAAAATGTTTGAAAAACCGGCAGAGCTTAGGAAACTCTTTGAGCAGAGAGCCGCCGAGATCGCCGCTTCGTCCGACCTTGAGCAGCTCAGGATAGAGTTCCTCGGCAAAAAGGGTCACGTCTCCGGTCTCATGCAGGAGCTTCGCAATGTCCCCAACGACAGAAAGAAGGAAGCCGGCCAGCGTATAAACGAGACCAAGCAGTTCATTGAGAATGCGCTTGCCCAGAAATTTGAGGAGCTCAAGAAGCTCGAGGAGCAGAGACTCATTGAATCCGCCGAGAGCTATGACGAGTCAATGCCCGTCTATACCGAGCTCGGCTCATATCACCCGATTACCCTCGTGCAGAGGGAGCTTGAGGATATCTTCCTCAACATGGGCTTCTCGATAGAGGATTATTCCGAGGTCACCGACGACTACAATTGCTTCGAGGGCGTCAATATCCCGAAGCATCACCCCGCCAGAGATATGCAGGATACCTATTATCTGAGCAACGGTCAGCTTCTCAAGACCCACACCTCCGCCGCTCAGAATACCATTCTGCGCAAGTATGCCGCTTCGCTCGAGCAGGGCAACCCGCTCAGAGCCGTTTTCCCCGGCCGCTGCTTCAGAAATGAGAAGATCGACGCCTGCCATGAGAATACCTTCTTCCAGATGGAGGGCATGATGGTCGATAAGGATGTTTCGATCTCAAACCTCATCTACTTTATGAAGACCATGCTCTCTGAGGTGTTCCAGAAGGATGTCACCGTCAGGCTGCGTCCGGGCTTTTTCCCGTTCGTCGAGCCGGGCTTTGAGCTTGATATCCAGTGCCTTATATGCGGCGGCGAGGGCTGCCCCTCTTGCAAGAATTCCGGCTGGCTCGAGCTTTGCCCCTGCGGCATGATTCACCCCAATGTCCTCAAGCTCGGCGGCGTTGACCCCGAGAAATACACCGGCTTCGCCTTCGGTCTCGGCCTCACAAGGCTTGCAATGATGAAGTACGGCGTCAAGGATATCCGAGTATTCAACAGCGGCAACCTCAAGGCGCTGTCGCAGTTCACCGACAAATCATTCACCAGACCGTCTGACGAAAGCGAGGAGGCGTAAGTATGTTTGTTTCAATAAACTGGATTAAAGATTACGTTGACCTTGACGGTCTCGATGTCAAGCAGCTTATCGAGGGCTTCACCCTCTCCACCGCCGAGGTCGAGGAGATAATCGTCAAGGGCGAGGACGTGAAGAATGTCGTCGTCGGCGAGATCATCTCGGTCGAGGAGCACCCGAATTCAAAGAAGCTCCACCTGCTCAAGGTTGATATCGGCAGCAAGGTCTGCAATATCGTCTGCGGCGCCCCGAATGTCAGGGTCGGCATGAAGGTCGCCCTTGCGCTTGCGGGCGGCAGAGTCTGCGGCGGCGAGATAAAGGTCGCAACGGTCGCGGGCTTTGAGTCCGAGGGTATGTGCTGCTCCGAAAAAGAGCTCGGAATAAGCGACGAGAACTCCGGAATAATGGAGCTCGACCCCGCATATAAGAACGGCACCGACATAAAGGAGCTGTTCCCGATAGACGACGTTGTCTTTGAGGTTGACAACAAGTCGCTCACAAACCGTCCCGACCTCTGGGGTCACTACGGCATAGCGAGGGAGTTCGCCGCTATCACCGGCAGGGAGCTGAAGCCCCTGAAGCTCGGCGATATCTCCTATGACGGCGATGAGAAGGTCGATGTCACCGTCGGCAGAGAGGATCTGGTCTACAGATATTCCTGCATCAAGATGGATAATATCACGCTCAACAAGAGCCCGCTCGATATGCGTATCCGTCTGTATTACTGCGGCATGAGAGGCATCAACCTGCTTGCCGACGTCACAAATTACATAATGCTTGAGATAGGTCAGCCTACTCATGCGTTCAATGCGAATAAGATAAGCAATATCGTCGTCACCACCCCCGCCGAGAAGATGAAGTTCACTACTCTTGACGGCGTTGAGAGGGATATCGACGAGGATACCCTGATGATCTACAACGGCAGCGAGCCTGTCGCCATTGCGGGCATCATGGGCGGCCTTGACTCCGAGATAGTCGAGGATACGGGCAGCGTTGTGCTCGAGTCGGCGAATTTCGACGGCGTGAGCGTGCGTAAATCCTCTTCAAGGCTCGGCCACAGGACCGATGCCAGCGCAAGGTATGAGAAGATGCTCGACCCCGAGCTCACCACGGACGCAGTCGGCAGATTTGTTGAGCTTGTCCGCTCGATAGACCCGGGCGCAAGGGTCGCTTCAAAGCTCACCGACGAATACGTCAGGAAGTATCCGCCCGTTTCGATCTCATTCGATAAGAAGTATGTAGACAAATACACAGGCATTGATATCAGCAATGAGCAGATAGAGAAGACCCTCACCGCTCTCGGCTTCGGTGTTGAGCGTAGCGGCGATGATTACACCGTCAGTGTTCCCTCATGGAGAGCTACCAAGGACGTCACCATGAAGGCGGATATCATCGAGGAAATAACCAGAATCTACGGCTACGACAACTTTGAGATAACCACCACCCGCAGCCCGCTCAAGCCCGTGCCCAACGATTACGGCAGGCTTGAGGACGAGGAGGCAAAGGATATCCTTGTCAAGACCTTCGGTCTGCATGAGGTCAACTCCTACCTCTGGTGCGACGGCAGGAAGTGCAAGAAGCTCGGCATCGACGTTGAGGATAACGTCAAAGTGCTCAATATCGAGAATTCCGAGAACGGCAATCTGAGGAATTCCATGCTGCCTACGCTTCTCATTGACGCTTCCGAGAATAAGGATTTCGCCGATAAATACGGCATATTCGAGATAGGCAGAGTTGTCGACGGTCTCGATGAGAACGGCATCTGCAAGGAGCGCAAGCGCCTCGGTGTGGTGCTCTATGATAAGAGCGGCGACGAAAAGGCTCTCTACTTCAAGGCGGTCGAGATTATCAATTGCCTTGTCGGTGAAATAAAGCAGGCGAAAGTCGTATATAATAAGATAGCTCCCGAGCATAATTGGCAGCATCCCAAGAATACAGCCGAGATAACCGTCGGCGGCAAGAGGGTAGGCGTGCTCTGCGCTCTTCACCCCGCCAACCGCGCGAAGCTCGATAAGGTCGCCGCAGCGGTCTGCTTCGAGATAGACATGAACGATTTCCACGCTGTCAAGGCGAATCCCATCATGTTCCGCGAGCCCAGCACTCAGCAGTCCACCTATTACGATCTCTCGCTCGTCCTTGCGGGCAACACCAAGTATTCCGATATCGAGAGCTGCTGGCAGTCGCTCGGCATCAAGGAGCTTGAGAGCGCCAAGGTTATAGACACCTATGAGAAGCTCGGCATCAAGAGCATCACCGTGCGCCTTGTCTTTGCCGCCATGGACAGAACTCTCGAGAT
>OIZL01000495.1_pt1 | contig 28892 bp, 37 predicted proteins | sample 1588541 | NCBI WGS metagenome assembly OIZL01 (sample SAMN03283285) | human gut metagenome | biome: human-associated habitat; material: feces | host: Homo sapiens | place: Peru | collected 2012 | reverse complement strand
AAGGCTCGGAGAATCAGGCGGAATGGTTGCAGCGGGGTTCGATTCCCCGCCCGCCGGCAAAGAACAAAAACAAAAAAACAATGGAAAAACAAGAGATTATCAAGAGATTACAAGCGTTTGATACGAGATGCTCGGGCGACGAAACCTTTGACATAGAATACGTTATCGAGAAAATCATTGAGGGCGAAGAGGCTGACTTGGTGTTGTTCCGCAATGACGAATATGGCGTGAAATCGAGTTGTGTCGTGTACCATGATGGCACGATGGTGCTGATGGGCGATTGGCAATCGCCAAGCCGTCCGGAGAGCTTGGAGGACATCGCAGCCTACGATGGAGTAAACGATTGGGTCGGCGAGTACGGGCAACCAGCTTTTATTTTATCGGGCTTGCCGAGAGTTCTGCAAAATTAAATGCGAAAAATTTGGTGGGTACGGAAAAAGGTTGTACCTTTGCAAAGTAATAAACGGTCGAGGGGAGAAAATACATAAGAAACGTACCCTCAGCCACCATACGCAAGAAGGGAGAGATTAACTACTCTCCTTTCTTCATTTTCTCGAATTGTTCTCTTGTGAATCGTTCATAACTCTTATCGGGATATATGACAATGACGTCGTCATGTCTTTTGTATCTCCCGAAATTACGCATAATTTCGTTTCTTATAAATTTTTTCCTTTCCTCGTCAAACGATAGAGAATTGGCGAAACGAATAACGATAGAAGTAGCCTGTTTAGAGCCATCTTTAAAGTCATGCTGCAGAGACGAAGCTGTCCCCTTGAAATTGATTTTGAATTCTTGGTCTATCCCAAGACTTAAATTGAAGGCATCCGCTGTTTTGATTCGCTGTTGATTGACGTCTTTTTTAAGACGCAATTTCCATCCGAAAGTGTTCGCTAAGAATTCAGCTGTTTGAAGATTATTCGTAAGTTCTTGCTCTCCTTGTCTCTGATAGATAACCAATCCGTTGTCTGTTGGACGCACCACCTCCAAATCCATTACTACATCTGTTACTTCTTTTTCCGCCTTATAATATGGGTGCTTGGGCGGAAAGACGACCTTTTGTTTTCCGGAGTTGAATCGGAATATTTGAGCCTTATTTTGTCCCTTAGCATTGGGCTGGTAAGTAGCAGCACGTCCCCGTTGGATTGCTTCTTCGGAATTACTCTTGGGATAGCGTTTCGGGTTGACCTGAACGACGGAACAACGGCAATTCCATCCCAGCGGAACGAAGTACTCGTCCCAGAACTTATCGCTCGGCGGCAGCGTTATACCGTCGAGAAGGCGGTGCTGCTCCCGCACTTTCTCGTCCTTTGCGGTGCGGTACTGCAATAAAAAGTCGTCCCCATCAGCGGCAAACTCCTGCCAGCGTGCAGCAGCCTGCGACGAAGCAACTGCGAAGTTGTATTCGGCTTGCAGATAGGTCTTATTGTAATCTTTATCAATCTTTTGAATGTCGGTTAAGAACCGATTAAAGGGCTTTATCTGCCCGCTTGCGTCCCGCAAGAGTGCGGAGGCTTGCCGCAATTCCGTGTGGGTCTTAAAGCCGCTAAAAACGAATACATTGTCTTGCAAATACATTCGCATTGCTCTCGGAATCTCGTTGTCTTTAAGTCCGTAATCGACGGCTTCCGAGAATGCTTTATAGGTCTCGTCAATCAATGGTTTGACTTCGTCGTCCGTCAGGTACTCGGCTTTGTATCCACCTTTGCGGTGGATGTACGCCGAAGCCCGATAGAACGCATCTGAGACTCGTTGCCATGTCTTATCCGTCATCTTGTAACGGATAGGCTCGTCGGTCAAGTCATCATACAGGTAGCTGATGGCAGCGTCGAGAGCGGCGAGGTAGCTCCTCTCCTCCTCCCTCCGCTGCCTTAACCGAAAAAATCAATCTCCTTGCTATTTCGCAGTCCGAATCCTGCCTGCTTCGCCGCCGTTACCTCGATGCCGAATTTTTCCTTAAACCATTCAGGGTCAATATCGAAGTATGCCGCCGCCTGAATGGTCTGAGCGAACAGCTCGGAGTTATCCTCCTGTTGAATAAACTCAAAGGTACAATTCGACGGTAATCCCAGAGCCTCCAACGCAGGCAAAACAACAGCGTTAATGTGATTGGTAACGTACTCCTTATCCGCGTCGATGATGTCCTGCAGCAATTCCTGCGAAGACTGCTCCTTTGCATTGCTGCCGTATGCGGTGTCCTGCCCTACCATCGCTCCGCAGATAAGCAACGAAATCTCGCTCTTACAGAGGTTTATCAGGTTTGCATACACCTCGCCGTTGGTTGCGTTGGTGGAGGCGAAGCCCATTTCGTCGTCAAGGTCGAGGACGTAGCTCGCTCCCGAACCGATGTTCGCAAGTGCCTGCTCGTACTTTTGCACCAACTCTTTGTCGTTTGTGTTGGTCTTGATGTAGCGAGGGGGCATTCCATATATTTCACAAAGCTCCGACCAGCAGGACTGAGCGAACCGCTTGAATAGGACGTGCGGTGCAGCTTGCACCAGCAAGCCGTTGTCCCCATGGTTAAACTCCAATAAGGTCTTGCCGTATTCCGGCAACTCCCTGTACGGGAGAGCTGAGCCGAGTAGCGGATTATCGTATAGCAGGTGATTGCGGGGGTCTATGTTACGCCTATCGATAGGCGTAACGCTACCATCTGCCGTATTGAGCAGGACTATCGAGTACCCGTAATAGAGGCTGTCGAGCGACTGCTCGATGAATGCCTTGATGGTGTCGTTAAACTCCTGCGTGTCAAGCTCTTTTTCACCTTGCAACAGCCTCCAAGGCAAACCGAGGGTTTTGTTTTTTCGCAAGCTCACCTGAGATTGCAGGTGAGCGTCGAACATCAAGCTCTCATACATCTCTTGCAACTTTATCCATTTCGGCGTTTGTGCAAGTGTCTGATTGATTGCGAGTTGCCAATCGCTTATATCCTTACGCTCGAAGCGTTTTTGCAGTACCACCAAGCGGGTGGCTATATCGTTGGTTTTGTTTGCTTTACGTGCCATAATCTTATACGTAATGGTTAAACTTAGGGTTTGAGCTTATGCGGAGCGAGCCTCCTTGCGGATTGCCCTCCGCATCCGTGCTCGCCGGCAGGTCGAGCATGAGATTGCCCTCCGCCACCTTGGTTAAGTAGGTGATGGTGTCGTTATACAACTCTCTGTATCTGTCGTATAGGACATCGACGTTGGCGAGCTTGATTACCCGCCACACCGCTATGACTTTGCAAAAGTCGAGGATAAGCGGGTTGCGGGCATCGCCCTCCGCCGCAAAAATCGTCTGCACATCGTACCTGCCCGCGAGGTACGACTTAACCTCTGTGATGGCAGCGGAGATTGCCATCTTGACGATGGAGCTGTCCTGCTCCGTAATCTGTGCAAGTTGGTAATCGTATATGTGCGTGTTTAATTCGTTGGTCTTTAAGTACATATATTTCAATCTTTAATAAATCCTCGAATGCTTGCGTTCTCCGACCATCGTAAGGTTGGAGGTGCTGCAATCCTTGCGTTGCAGCAGGTAGATAGCCCCCTCCAAGGCATCGGGTGCGTCGTCATGCACCCGAGAACCCCTCTGGAACAATAGCAGCTGCTCGACGAGTACCTGCATGCCCGTACTGTCTTTTTCCAAGGCGTTGAACCAGATAAGCCCCTGACTGAAAAGAGGTTCGAGGGCTTCGATACGTGCGAACTTGTCCGGCTTCTTACGACTGTCGCCTCGCAAGGCGATAATGTCGCCTTTGGCTTCGCCGAACTTACGGAAGTCGTCCAAGTGCATGGATTGAATGAAGTTGCTCTCCATGTAGTAATATACCGTGCAATCCTCTACGTATGAACGAATTGAGTACAACCACCCGTACATGGTGGAGACGCTCTCCTGTGCGGCGAAGACCTTCAAAATGTGGTAGTATCCCTCCTTGGTTTTGCCAACCAATACGGTGGCTTTGTAGTCGTTGTTCGACGAGTTCTTGAAACTCGGGTCGGTGTAGCATATAAGGCGGCTGTAACGCCTGAAAGGCAAGGGCTTACAGTACTGTATAGCCTCCGCCTTGAAGATAGCTCCCTCGGTAATGGGATTATTCATGTATTCTTTCTGGTAGGAGCGTTCGCCTTGTTCAACTCGCAGTGCTTCAATCTCCTCAATGGTTTGTGCCTCGCTCCACGAGGGCTTGCCGTTGCGGTCGACGATATTAACTCGTGTATGCTTGTAAGTCTTGTTCGCCGCAAGATTCGCAAGCACCGAGTGATTGCTGATGCGATTGCCGACGAGTATGAACCGTCCTCGACCCACCTGCATTGTGCCGAACAACGCCTCGTTGACCCAATCGGTCAGCAAGGACACACGTGCTTCGTTGCGGCATAATTCGTCGTCGTCGATGTCGTCGATGATTATATAGTTTGGTCTTAATCCTCTGTACTTTACACCTCTCGGGCTTTGCCCACGTCCGCAGGAATAGAAAAATGAGCCGTTAGCGAGGACAAGCTCTCCATCGCACGAGGACAGTACCTGCATGTCCTCCTTGTAATCCTGCTTTAATAACTCATTAGTAAGGAGTTCGCCCTGCAATTCGGAGAGCAACCGGTCTGCCATCTCCTCGCTCTTGGAGACGAGGATAAGGCACAGCCTCTCCTTATGGCAGAGGAGCAGCCACAGCGGAATCATTAGCGACATATTGGAGGACTTCGCAAGCCCTCTCGCCCACTCATAGACCGCACGTAAACGCTTGTTTCTCAATATCTCATTCGCCGCCTTGATGTGGAATGAAGCCGACGGAGCGGTCGCAAGATGCGGAAAGTAGGTGCGACAGAAGAACGAGTAATCTCTCCTTGCCTTAGCCACTCTCTCGCCCTTGGTAGCAGCGGACAACGCCCGTGCCTCGAAGCCATCGGAGAGGATTAACTGCTTTCGAGCCTCCCATGCCGCAACCCAATCTTTCGGCTTCTTAGTCTTCATCGGCAAGGCTCTTTAAGAATCCATCTTGCATTGTTACAACGGTTTGCAGTACTTGCGAGCTTAGGCTTGTATCCTTGCCCGCCTGCAACCGCATATAATCGATAAACTTAACCATCACTTGATGGTAGTCGTTAATCGTCAAGGCTGCACGATTGAGCTCACGGAGTTGCTTGCAGTACTTTGCAAGGCTGTCAGCGGATAACTTGCCCTCGTCGATGTCGGCGTTAATTTTGCCGAGTATCTTCGGCACGAGTGTGTCCACGCTGATGGCGATGGCTGCTTTTTCCTGTTCCCAATTTTCTTTTTTTGCCCAGCTCGCCACCGTGCTGGTCGGAATATCGAACATTGCGGCGATGTCTCGTTGCGACTTGTCTCCTTTGATATACAAGTCTTTAACTGCTTGCTTCGTTTTCTCGGAATATTTCATATTGCAAAATTCTTATAAATACGGGTAAAAGGTATAAAATTATTTGAACCTCGAACAAAATCAAGCAGTTACGTAAAACCCGTACTATCTTTGCACCATGAAAAACAAAAAGCTAACATTTATACTATCCGACGAGAGCATAAACTCTCATGGTACTTGGGTGCGGACGAGCGGTATAAAGCTCGACCGCTTTAAGTCCAATCCTGTGATGTTGTGGTCGCATGATGACAACCTGCCACCGATAGGTAAGTGGGATAACATCAGAGTGGAGGGCGAGCAATTACTTGCGGACGCTGTATTCGACGAGGGCGACAGCTTGGCGGCAGCGATTAAGAGCAAGGTGGAGCAAGGATTATTAAAGGCTTGTTCGATTGGCTTTTATGCCACAAAATACAGCTCTGACAAGGAGGACATCAAGCCCGGACAGAGGTACGAGACGATAGTAGAGAGTGAGTTGTTGGAGGCGAGCCTCTGTGCCATCGGCTCAAACGCCAATGCAATGGCGTTGTACGACAGCAAGGGCAGACGCATCAACTTGTCTGCACCGGAGGAGAGGCAGGCGTGCGGATTGAAAGAACTGCCGCAGAATGAGGATATTAACAGTAAAAACGAAGATATGGAAGCATTGAAACAGGAAGAGTTGCAGGCGAAGTACGCCGCACAAGAACAGGAGTTGGCGGAGCTCAAAGCCTACAAGGAGAGCGTGGAGAAGGAAGCTAAGGCACGCAGGGAGAGAGACGTGGAAGAGCTTGTGAAGCAAGGAATTGAAAGCCGCAGAATAACCAAGGAGAACGCTGCGGTGTGGAAGCAACTCGCTACCGATAATTATGAGAGTGCCAAGATTGCGTTGGAGGCAATCATGCCTAATACCCGCATCGAGGACTTTCTTAAAGGTAATAAGAGAGAGGCTTCGGAGTACGCCGGCAAGAGCTGGGAGGAGCTTGACAAGGCGGGCAAGCTGCAAAGCCTTAAAGAGAGCGATTTTGAGTTGTTCAAGTCGTTGTATAAGAGTAAATTCGGAACAGATTATAAAGGATAAGAGGAGGATAGATTATGGCGTTAAACAAGGAGATATGGATTAACGATATAGTAGAGGGGTTCTTTCCTGCGAACGAGTTCGTAAGCAGGAGTCTCGACCACTCTATGTACGTGAATAACAAGACGGTACACGTACCTAATGCAGGGCTTCCGCCTGAAATAAAGAAGAATATAAGCACATTCCCCGTATCCGCTTCAAAGCGTACGGACACCGACTTGACGTATGATATAGATACATTTTATTCTATACCTATACATATACAAAACTCGGAGGTAGTGGAACTTAGCTACGATAAGCGTCAATCCGTGCTTGCACAGATGAGAGCGGAGTTGCAACGTGTGGTTATGGAGTCAGTGCTTGCCTCTTGGTTGCCGGCATCGCCTAACTTGTTGCCGACGACAGGTGATGCGGTCGCATCGCACATCGCAACGGCGACAGGTAACAGAAAAAAATTGACAATCAACGATATAAAGACGTTGAAGTTGATGTTTGACAAGCAGGACATACCATCTGATGGCAGATACATCCTGCTCGACTCCGACATGTACAACGAGTTGATGGGCGAGATGACGGATGCGGCAACGCTTAACTTCCTCGCAGGTGCAAACCCGGAGAGCGGGGTAATCGGTACATTCATGGGCTTCAATTTTTACACTCGCAGCAAGGTGTTAAAGACCACAGCGGCAGGTGCTTATAAGGATTGGAGTGCAAGCGGTGCGGCAACGGATTCCGCGGCAGGATTGGCATGGCATCAATCCAGCGTAGCAAGAGCGTTGGGTGATGTCGATATGTTCGACTCGCAACAAGACCCGCTATACTACGGAGACATAATGAGTTGCAGCATGCGTGCAGGCGGTCATTGCATTCGCACCGACAAAAAAGGCGTTGTGCTAATCTATCAAGCTACTGCCGAGTAGGAGGTGATTATGTGGGAGGTAATTAGTAGCTTGATTAGCTTGCTGTTGGGTGGTGGCTTGATTGTGAGCCTCGCCACCCTGCGGGCAACCCGTCGCAAGGCTGATGCAGAGTCGCAAGCTAAATATATGGAGCTGTCAAAGCTGTATGTCGATGAGTTTCAAGCGAATATTGCCTCGCCATTACGAGAGGCTGTAAATGAGAGCAAGAGAGAGATGGCATCGCTTAAGCGGGAGCTTGCTAAGTTGCGTAAGGCAATCGAGAAGAGCAAGATGTGTGATTACTCTGACGATTGCCCTGTCCGCAATGAGTTGCACAAGCTCGAGGAGCGTGAGCAGACAGAGCGAGGTGCAGCATGCGAGACATAGCGAGAGTGTACGAGTTGACTCCTTGGTGTATCGGGATACGGTGATTTACTCGTTTCGCTCTGATACAGTGTTCATTGAGCGGACAAGGTACAGAGATAGATACACAAGAGATACAGTGAGATTGACAGACACCTGCACGGTGTCGGAAATAAAAGAAATTGAAAAGGTTAAGAGGGTGACGGACTGGCGGGGTTTGATTTGGATTTTCGGGTTTGTCGCCCTTAGTTTGTTGATTATAAGAGTTTTGATAAAATGCAGAGTTTTGAAATAATTAAAGGGCAAGGTGGAGTGCCTAAGGAGTTGGCAGGACGCGACCACATCTGCGGATTGCTATTCTATTTGCCTGACACACAGGCAAGCGAAGTAACAGAGGTTAAGAGCTTCGGCACGTACGCCGATGCGGAAACCGCATACAAGTCGCTCGCCGATGCAGAATCCGAAGGAACACCTACGGGATTCGGTTATAAGGTTGTGTTATACCAGATTAAGGAGTTATTCCGCCTGCAACCGTCAGCGAAGGTGTGGGTCAAGATTGCATCCTGCGGTTCGGCATCGCCGTACGACGATGCAGACCTTACGCTCGTCAAGGATTTGCAGGCTGCGAGCGGCGGCGAGTGCCGCCAAATCGGCGTGTGGAACGGCTATTCTTCTCCCGACACGATGGGAGATGTGCAAGCCTTGCAGCAGGCAGCAACAGCCTTGGAGACGATTGGTACGCCGTGCAGCATCTTATACGCTTCGGGTGGCACAACGACCGCATGGGCTAATGCAGCAGGAGCGTTCAAGCGGACAGCAGGTTATTGCAATGTAAGCTGGGTTATAGGTCAGGATTTGACAGTCGGCGGAGAAGCGGCAGAGCTTGCCACGCAAAGCAACGCACCTGCAATCAGTGCATTGGGTGCTGCGTTGGGTTGCGTTGCACTTGCCGCAGTCAATGAGAGCATTGCGTGGGTTAGCAAGTTTAACGTGGGCTACGACAAGGTTGGCTTCGTCGATAAAAAGACCAATGCACAGGTCGGTTCTGCCAACCTCGACACACTCGACACTAATGGCTTTATCTATCTGACGACATACGACGGCTTGGCAGGCAGCTATTGGCAGGACAGCCACACAATGGACTTGGCGACAAGCGATTACAACAGTATCGAGGCGGAGCGGGCAATCGATAAAGCATGCAGAGGAGTGCGTACATACCTACTCCCTTATCTCGGCTCGCCGGTGTACCTGAACACCGACGGAACGCTGCGTGCCGACAGCTTGGCAATTTTGAAAAACGTTGCCTCGCAGGCGTTGGAGCAGATGGAGAGAGCGGGAGAGTTGAGCGGCTTCGCTGTCGAAATCGACCCCGAACAAAACATCTTGGCGAACTCGACGCTCGAATTCGTGATTAAAAACGTTGCGGTCGGAGTTATGCGACATATCAAAGTCAAGATTGGTTATACCACAAGCATAGAATAAGGAGGTAAAATATGAATAACAACGGAATACCCTACATTAACGGGGAATTGTACCATTGGGCTCAGATTAAAACCAACATCGCAGGAGTGGCGGTTACGGGCATAACGGCGATAGAGTACAAAGAGGAACAGGAAACGACAACCATCTACGGCAGTGGACGTTACCCGATAGGTTACGGCAAAGGCAGAATCACACCATCGGGAAGCATCACCCTCTTGGAGGACGAGATAGCGAGACTACGACTTGCCACACCGAATGGCAGATTGCAGGATATTGCACCCTTTGACATCGTTGTGTCATATCTGCCGTCGAATACGGCGAAATTGCAAAATCATGTAATCAAAAATTGCCAATTCACCAACGACGGCGTAACGGCTAACGAGGGAGACACATCGCTGTCGCAACAGCTGACGATAGTGTTCTCGAATATCAAATGGCGTGATTAACAAAGAATTAAAAAGGGATTAAAATGAAAGCAACAGCAGAGCAAGTACAAGCGTGGAAGACGAAGTACGATTGCAAGATTTTTGAGTTTACAGCCCACAAGGAGGGCTGCGAAGATAAGAGAGCTTATTTCCGCTCCATCACTCCGGAGGTCTTGGAGGCGTGGCAGCAAGTCCGCAAGACGAGCAGCTTGCAAGCTGACGACATAATTATATCTAATTGCTGGCTCGCAGGCGACGAGGAGATACGTACTCGCAACGAGTACAAGCAAGGACTAAGAGATTGGCTCGGCGTGCTGTTGGATAAGGTAGAGGGCGAGATGGTGGAGCTATAAGCCTCACTCGGATAAGTGGTTGCAATTCGGTGTACGAGGAGATGCGTAAGATGCAGGCAGTAGTGAGAGTGATGTGCGGATATGATGATGCGGCATTGCGTGCAATGAGTTGGAGGGAGTTGGCGAGAGCGTACAACGATTGCATCTGGGTGAGGGATAACACAAGGCGAGATGGCTAAGACTCAGGAGGTAGTATATAAGATTAAGGTACTCGACGTTGCGAGCGGCAAACTCAAAGAGTTGCAAGTGTCGATGGAGGGAGTCAGCAAGTCGGCGAAGAAAGCCGATGGAGGTGTCTCCTCCCTCGGAGGCAAGCTCTCTAAAATTGTCAAAGGCGGTGTAATAGCGTCAGGTATAGGGATTATCGGAGGTAAGATATTGCAGGTTGGCAAGTCAGCGGTGTCGGCAGCCGCTCAAATCGAAAAGTACAACGCTACATTGGAGACCATGCTCGGAAGCAAAAGTGCCGCACGAGACCGCATGCAGGAATACATGCAAATCGCTAAGACTACGCCTTTTGAATTGACGGAAGTCGTCGAAGCCGGTAACCAATTACAAGCTCTGGGCAGGTACAGCGAGGACACGCTGACCATGCTCGGAGACTTGGCGGCGGCGAGCGGTAAGCCCTTTGAGCAGGTGATGTCCGCATACTCCAAGATGGCGAGCGGGCAGAAGGGTATAGCTGTCGACATGTTCCGCGACCTGCTAATCACGACGGACGATTGGACTAAGGCGACAGGCAAAGGCAAAGCGGCGAGCGGTGAGATGCTTGCAACGACGGAGGAATTGTTGCAGGCTTTGCCGAAGGTTATGAAATCCAAGGGCTTCTTCGGGCTGATGGCGAAGCAATCCGAGACGACCGAGGGCAAGATTGCGAACCTCGAAGACGCTATATTCTCGTTGCGGTCGTCTGTCGGAGAGCGACTTACGCCGACGGTTAAAGGCGTGGTCGGAGCGATGGAGGGCTGGGTGAGTTCGATGGATAGAGCGATTCGGATACCTATCGAGCAAAAGATTGCAGCAGAGCAGGCACAACTCAACATATTGGTCGAGAGGCTGATAGATACCAACGACAACGAGGAGCAACGCCGCTCCATCATCGGCGAGTTACAGAGAGATTACCCCGAATTTCTGAAGAACATAGATGCAGAAAAAGCCTCGACGGAAGAGTTGCGAGCCGCACTGAAATCTGCTAATGGCGAGTACGAGAGGAAGATACGTCTTGCTGCGTTTTCATCCCAGTTGGAAGAAGCGGACGAAGAAGCCGCAGATGCGATGAAGACATTGGTCAAGAATGAAACCATCCGCAAAGCCCGCGAGGCTAATGCCGCAAATTACAAAGAGTGGAATTCGCTTTTTGGCACGGGATTCCGGAATAATATGGGGACGAAAGGCAAGTGGGGGAAGGACTCGAGGTATGGGTACTACTACATGCAAGACGGGAAGAAAGTCTATCTGAATAAGGCTAATCAGAAGAGAGCCACGCTATTGGAGGCTAAAATTCGCGGGAATGAGAAGTTAATAGAAGATAACACCGATTGGTTCGGCAACGGCTCGGATTACAAAGCCCAACAGAAGCTCGAAGAGGCTAAGGCTAAGAGGGAATTTTTGGAGGGCATGATGGACGACGAGCAATCGACGATGGACGCTGCGACATCGTCTGCACCTGCACCATCGTCGTCTTCGTCTGCCGTTGCTGCGGGTGGCGGCACGACGGGCGGCACTCGTGCAAGCGGCACGACCATAGGCGGTTCGGGCGGCGGAGGCGGTCGCAACGTAACGACCAACATCGGCACGCTTGTCGGCAAATTGGAGATACACACAACGACTTTAAAGCAGAGTGCCGCGGAGATTAAGGCATTGATGACGCAGATACTGACGGAGGCAGTGAGTGAGATATGAACGAGGGTTTGGAACTGACAATCAGAGGGTTGAACTATGCAGCGGTAAAGGCGGCAGAGGCGAGAGGCGTGAGCATACGTCTCGGCAGGCAGAACGACTATCCGCTTACCTCCGTGGAGGGTGCGGAGAGGCGTGAAACGGTAACGCTCAGCGGTAAGAGCGGTAGCATAGAGTTGGACTGTCTGATGAGCTGCAACAGCTCCAAAAACATTGTGGCAACGGCGATTACAGGCATGAGCGGCACAATCAAGGAGTACGTTACCGACGGCGATGTACAGATAGCGATGGAGGTCACGCTGCTCTCCGATGATGACAGCTATCCGACGGATAAGGTTGAAACACTCTGCGAGTTACTCCGAGTGAGCGAGGCGTTGCTTATAGCTAACGACACCCTCAACGATGTGTGGGGTGTGTCGAGGGTTGTCGTAACCTCTTGGAGCATGACTCCGACGAAAGCGTTTAATTATCAAACGATTAGTATGCAGATGGCAAGCGACGAAGCATACGTGATTATGGAGGAGATTGAGGCATGATGCGGTTGAGTTGCAAGGTACAAATCAGACGGGAGTGGTTGGACGAGAGCGGCTTGCTCGGAGCATCGACGTGGTCGATAGACAAGGTCGAGAGCATAGAGATTACAGGCGATGGCGACAGCTTGCAGGACACCTGCACGATTAAGTTGCCTCGCAATGCCCGCTGGGGTGTGTCGGGCAACGAGATACCCATCAGGAGGGGTGACGAGGTGAGGGTGTGGCTTGGTTATGACGGAGTTCTGAAGCTCAGGTTTGTGGGCTACGTGAAGGAGGTTGCGGCGAAGACTCCGACAGTGATTACTTGCGAGGACGAGATGATGCGATTGAGGCAGAAGGCGGCGAAGCAAAAGATGTACAACTCCGTTACGCTCTCGCAGTTACTCGACGAGCAGTTGGAGGGAATGGATATAGTGCGTTATGACAGGGAGAGCGAGGCGGAGGTGCAACTCGGCAGCCTCAGGATAGAGGCGACGACGGTAGCGGGGGTTCTCTCGGAACTCAAACAGAATTACGGGATTACGAGTTGCTTCGCCCTTGTCGATGACGTGCCTACGCTGTACAGCTTTACGGTTCTGCCGCAACTGCGGCGTAATGCCGGTAAATTCGAGGAGGGCGTCAACATCATAAGCAATTCCTTGGAGTACAGGAGGAGCGAAGATGTACAAGTCAAGATTAAGGGTGTATCGATACAAGCAGATAACAGCAGAATCGAGTACTCGGAAGGCGAGGGCGAAGAAAGGACGATATATCGCTACGGATTGAACATGAACGAGTTAAAGATTGCGGTGAAGAACGAATTGAAAAGAGATAAGTGGAGTGGCTTGCAGGGGGATTTTGAGACGTTCGGAATGCCGAGAGTAGAGAAGATGGATGTGTTGGATTTATATGCCGCGGGTACTCGCGGAAGGTACAGGGTTAAGGGCGTGAATATTTCGTTCGGCAGCGGAGGTTACCGACAGAAGATACAACTGAAGGAGAGGCTTGTGGAGTTATGAACATAGACGAGGCAATCAAGAAGATGAGCAGGCGTGCCGCGGCTGCGGATATAGGCAAAGCGGTGAATGTGAGAGAGGCAGAGGAGTTGTGCGATGTCGAGATAGCAGGCAAAGCGTCAGCGGTGAATGCACGCTTGGGCTTTGCGTCGAGCAGCTCGCAAGGCTTGCTCGTGCTGCCCAAGGAGGGGAGCGACGTAATAGTGCTGTGGGTTAGCGAGATGCTGCCCGTTGTCGTGGCAGTGGCGGAGCCTGAGAGGATTGTATTCCGCGGCGGCGAGAACGGCGGATTGATAAACATCGAGGCGTTGGTCGATGCGGTTAACGGATTGATTGACAAGTTTAATTCGCATACACATAAGGTTGCAACGAAAGGCACGGCAACAGCTCAGCAAGGCGATGCTTACGCGATTACCTCCCGAGTGCAGAGCGTGCGGAGAGAGGACATTGAGGACGAGTTAATTAAGCATTAAGATATGATTAAGGACATACTACTCGACGAGGACGACGAGATGATGGTGAGCGATGGCGACGTAGTAGTCGGCGATGCGGAGGTGCAGGTGTGCGATTTGCTCGCCTCCTCTGCGGGCGGCGAATGGAAAAACTCACCGCTTAGCGGTTGGAGCATGCAGATGTACATGGGTGCACCGCAGAGCGAGCTTGCCCTGCTCAAACCCCGCATCATGGAGGATTTGAAACGCAACAACATAAGCGGTAAAGTAGTGATTGATAACGGATTGATAAATATAAAACTATGAAATTAGACGAATTGAACGAGGAATTGCAGAAACGCTTCGTTGCGACGGCGGCACGCAACGGCAGGTTCGGTTTGACTTCTGCCGATAGCAATAAGCCATTTACCGATTTTTTTGGCAAAACCTCTGTGATTGCGATACTTATATACGTGGTAGCCGCGGCAATCTGGGCTAAGGATACATTATTCGCCGATTGGCTCGATGCCGTCGAGCGGACAGCAGATGGCACACGCTACGGCACTTACAGGTGGTGGGTCAATGCAGCGAAGAAATTCCAAATCAACAGTCAAACCTCTGTGATTGACGGCTTTGTGGGATACGAGACGATAGACGAGAGCAAGCGGATAATCGCAGCGGCGACGGTGATACAAGACGGACGCAACCTTACAGTAAAGGTAGCCAAATCCGACGGCAATAACGGCTTGGAACAACTGACAACCGACGAGTTAGGGCAGTTCCGTGCGTACGTGCAGAACATTAAACCGATAGGTATAGTGACTAATGTGGAGAGCAAGCCGGCAGCACAGGTCGGGTTGGTCGCGACGGTGCGATACAACGCAGCCAAGAGCGAGGACGACGTCAAACAAGAGGTCGAAGATGCTGTCAGCGAGTATCTTGCCAATCTTGGCTTCGGCGGCACGCTGTACGTGTCGCGAATAATCGAAGCAATAATGGACATCGATGGCGTGCTTGATGTGCGTGTACCTATACTCGGAGGTGTGTTTGTCGATGGTAGGGTTATTCAGAATTCGACAGTGCCGAGTGCAGGCTATGCCATGTTGAGCGATACAAATATAACAGTGATAGCGGATTATGATAGGGGTAGGTAATCTTATGACGTTTTTGAGGCAGTTGATGCCTCTGCGATTGCGGCGGCGAAAACGCCCGTACAGTAGCAGCATTACCGTACTGCTCGACAGCCTGCTCAGTGGTCTGGACGCTGACACGACGCTTGCACAAGACCACACAGTTAACCTGCTCTCCGAGTTGCGGTACACCTCGCAGGTGCAAGCACTTAAAGAGTTGGTGGAGAGCAAGTACAACGGTCTCGTCAAGCTAATCGACAGCAATGTTAACGGCAATCTTGTGTTGTTCGCAGCCGAAGCCGACGAGGTCGAGGATTACCGGCAATATGCCTTTCCGAATCCCGTCGATGGGAGCGAGCCTGACGGGCAACTCCTCGTGTATAGCGATGAGACCACCGATGTAGGCTACGGATTCATCGTGAGAGTCAAGGGAGATGCAGACGATGGCGTGCCGTACGTCGAGCTTGGAGAGATTGGCAGGTTCTTGCGGCGGTACGTATTTTTGGGGGTTAACTTTAAGTTTGAAGTCAAACAAAACATATAAAAGATGAATATAATAAACAGTGATGCGGACAATGCGGTTCGGCAGGTTGTGCCGCAGGATTTTTCGTTTTTGTCAACGGCTGACCAACAGATAGTTGCAGCCTTGGAGATGATACTACGCAAGATTTTCGGGCTGAACGGCAATCCGATATGGTGCGGCGAATTCAAGTTGGTGCCGTCAGGTATGGTTAATAATGTGCGGCAGTGGCAGTTGCAAGCCGGCACAATCTTGTACAAAGGCAAGCTGTACGATGTACCCAAGACGATGTGTGCAGGTGCGAATGAGGTTTTAGCAACGATTGGCTCATTTTTGGAACTTACCGAGACCGAGGTTACACCATCGCCTGTATATGGCGACGACGGAATGAAGTCCATCAGCGTACATAGACAGGCTGTCGCATTAGGCGTGAGACCTGCGGATACAAGCAATCTGCCTGAGGGTGTGTACAGATTATCGGATTTGCTTGTGCTGCCTAAGGTGGTAACGCAGTTAGTAAGACAAGTAGCGTTATGATAATCAAGATGGTAACGGGGCAATCGATTGCAGACGTGGCATTGCAGCACTGCGGGAGCGTCGAGTACGTCTTCGACATCGCGGAACTTAACGGCGTGGCAATCGATTACGTGGCAGAGAGGGAGTTACAACTCCTTGTGCCTGACGTGGATAACATGATTAAGACCAGATTAAACCAGAGAGGAGTAGTTATATGTACAGGGAGAGAGTGAGTTGTGGCAGAGGCAATCTCTACTACCAAGGCGAGCAGGTAACGATGCGGATTACCGGCACGGAGGTGGTGGAGTTGGATAAGGTCGACTTTGTCATTGCGTTATGCAATGCGGATTACTGCTTTAAGAGGCAAAAGGCGGAGTGTCAGCAAGTTGACAAGAATAAATATACATGTGTAATCAGCGGTGAGGAGAGCAAGGAGATACCCGCAGGCACGTACGACATAGAGGTGCTGCTTGCAGGAGAGGAGAGCAAGCACATAGCGGTTGCTCACAATGCTGTCGTCATCGCAAAGAGCTGTTTTGGTGATGATTGAACTGATGAGAGACGTAGCTGCGGAGATGGAGGTGTCCGCAGCTAATGCCGGAGCGGTGAGCATAGATTTGCTGCATGTGGTCGATGGCGTGGAGGTGGCAGATGGCGAGCGAGTGCTGCTCGAATTCGCAATCGGTGCAAAAGGCGACACCCCGATTAAGGGTGTCGATTATATGACACCAGAGGACGTTGCAGCAATCAAGCAGGAGGTAAAGGAGAGCATCGACGAGGAGTACGCAGATGAGATTGAGCAGATAAGCGTCCCCATTACCCTTGACATGAGAGAGTTACGAATTGACTACCGCAGTAAGAAGAAGCCACGGGCGAAGATATTGATTGCCACTCCTGACGGGTACACGGAGGCACAAGCAGCGGTGGAATATTTAGGTGTTAATACAGTGCGGGTATCGTGGAGTAAAGCGATTGAAGGTGAATTGATTATAAACTAATAACTGATAAAAATAAGGAATTATGGCAGACATGCAATTTTTGGACAGTCTCGACCTTAACGGTCGGGAAATCAAAGACGTAAGAGTTGAGAGCTTTGAATTTGCCGCCCTACCGAGTGCAGCAGCGAATGAGGGGCGAATAGTCTATGACACAACGAACAAGGCGTTTTTGTACTCGAATGGAAGCGAGTGGGTTAACGTTAACAAAACCAACATCGAGATACTCGGCAGCGGAAAAATTAAAATCGATGGAACAGAGTACACCTATATAGGTAGTAGCGGTGATGTAACGGCGGACACGAATAAGAACCTGCAAGTCGGAGCGAATAAGGTAACTAACGCTAAGTTGGCGAAGATGCCGGCGAAGACGGTCAAGGGCAACAAGACCGCCGAAGCCGCAACGCCTACGGACATCACAATCACCGACTTAAAAGGCGAGTTGAACCTCAATGTGGAGGTAACGGGCAACGCAGATGAGGGGTACACCATCAAGCAAGGAGGCACGGTGCTTGCAACGATTAACTTACCAAAAGACAAGGTGATAAGTGCGGGTGAAGTGGTTACGGGAACGCTCGTCGACGGGGTATTCACCCCGAACGAGGGAGGTATCAAATATCTACGATTGACGGTTGCTAATGCTGAGGAGGCTAACAAGTACATCTATATAAGGGTGTCGGATTTAGTCGATGTCTATACGGCGTCGAATGCTACTGGTGCAATGGTGGTTGTTAATATCTCTTCAGATAACAAAGTTAGTGCTGACCTATCGCAAGCAACCAAGGCTGAAATAGCAAAAATTGCTACCTTGGAGGCTCGTACGGAGACAGATAACAACTTTACCGACGAGTTAAAAACCAAGTTGGAGGGCATTGCGGCAGGTGCGGAGGTTAACGTACAGAGCGATTGGAACGAAACCAGCACAACGTCAGACGCTTACATCAAGAACAAGCCGTCAATCCCTGCGGCTGCAAAGGACGGCATCTTGACCATCAAGGCAGCAGGAGTTAGCAAGGGGACGTTCTCGGCGAACCAAGCAACCAATGTGGAGATAGACATCACGACGGAGGATTTGGGCTTATCTGCGGCGGCAAGGTACTATAAGACAGCGGCATTGACGGGTACAACCGGAACAATCACGGCAGCAACGCACGGTTGCGGTAAGCTTCCGCAGGTGCAGGCATACCTCGCAGGGGAGCAGGTATTTTGTAGTATTAAAATCAATTCGCAAGGCACGGTTACGTGGACGAGCTCGATTGCAATGACGGCTTCAAGCGATTTCCGTTTGGTAATCGTGGGCGGCGTATCCCCTGCGAATGAGTAAGTTATGGTGTAATTCGGGAGCGGCAAGAACCGCTCCTCTTAATAAGTGAGACATGGGAATTAAGTTTTTACAAAACATTGATGCAGAGAGGAATAAGTTCGAGGAAGCGGGCTTCGAGGTGGTAGATGCGTTGCCTACGAATAATCTGTTCATCGGCAGGCAAGTAGCGTATGGTAATAGTACGTATAGATATAATGGTGTGGCATGGAGGAAGGTAGCAGCTATTGCGGATAGAGTGTATCCTTATCAATGTAATGTTGATTTATTCAGCGATAACTCAGCAGGAGCGATAATCCTCAAAATGCCAATATATCATGTGAACGACTGGAATAATAGTATGACGTATATCGAGGTCTCCGTGTATACCCATATCTATGGGGAAACAATAGCTAAGTACCTTATATATTGTTATGAATATCAGCCAAATTCATCTTACAATAAGTTGAGTTACAGTGTAATCGGGTCGCCTGTTTTTGAAAAAGTGCGGTTTGGGCACTACAATAATAATTATCAATGTATAGTACTTGGTGATTTTGATAAAACTTATAGGTGTCATGTAGTCCTTAACGTTGTAGCAACAGGATTTAATAGGACGACTGATGATACAGATAAGTTTGAAATTATTAAAGATGCAGATGAAAGTAATTATATCAATCTGTTTGAGGGCTACGGTGTGCAATTCGCTTATGCTAAGGGATTTAAAGTACCGAATGGTACTGCTACACAAATGCTTATGGCAGATGGTTCCACCAAGGATATAAGCGGGTTTGCAGCTCCCGGTGATATTCCGGAGAAGTTACCTAATCCTAACCCTATAATCATCAAGACAGCTGACGGAGTGTCGGTTAGATACGATGGCTCAGCAAGTGGAGGGGTAATCTTGGAGGCGGGAGATAATGCGGAATTGACGGCTACGCAAGATAGCGATGACACGATGACGGTTAGGTTCGGTGCTGTCGTGCCGCAGACCTTGCCAAATCCGAATGCCTTGAATATAATGGTACTCGATAGCGAGGGGGCTTTACTCGGTTCAGCTATAGTGTATGATGGAGTGGTTACCAAGTACTTTGAGCTAATTGAGGGCTATGGGATTGAGCTTACCAACTCTAACCTCAGTAATGGTCAAGCGGTTGCAATCAACTTAAAGCAGATTGCAGGCACAACCTTACTCGGTAATGCCAACGGCACGACAGGCACGCCGCAAGCCGTTACGATGGCACAACTGCGTACGATGCTCGGTAGCTTGATGCTCAATGATATATCTGTAACGCTCGGAGGTAACAGCAGCTACACGCTACCTTGCTACATCGATTATAACGGTACACGCTATCAATGCAGAATAAGCAAGGATGCCACAGGATTGCAGATTTACCGTAATGGTGCATGGGTTACAATCGGCAAGTTCTGTCGATGCAGCACGAGAGGCACTATAACCAACAGTAATATAGATAATTGGTACAAGGATACAGTGTCTAATTACGAGTTGGATGAGAGCGTGTCTGTGGCGTTGTTCGCTGAGGATTTGACGACTAAGTTCGGCATGTCGATGGCTGCTTGGACAGGTAAAACGGTTACGCTTAACCTTGCTTCGGTAAGCATAAAAGACACAAAATCAGCGTGGGAGATGCTCAAAAAGAACATGGGTGATTGCTTCCCTCGCGATAGCGTGGAGAGGATTAGGTACTATTATAATGTGGCAATTCCGAGCGGCGAAGTGGTAACCAAGATAGAGTTGAGCTACAATAAAGGTGTAGGCATGTGTACGGTACATTTTTATACGGAGGGATAGTTATGACAGAGAGATGTATTGAGTTGATTAAGAGGTTCGAGGGCTGCCGATTAGAGGCTTACAGATGCCCTGCCGGTGTGCTGACGATAGGTTACGGACATACACGCAACGTCAAGCAAGGTCAACGCATTACGCAGGAGGATGCGGACAGACTACTGCGGGAGGATGCGGCGAAGATTGAGAGCGGTGTGCGTGCTGCTCTCGGTAGTGTCCGGCTGGCAGATTGCAAGATAGATGCGTTGGTGTCATTCGCTTTCAATGTCGGCATTGGGGCATTCGGAACCAGCACATTAGCCCGCAAGGTTAAGGTTAATCCTGACGATACAAGTATAAGGAGTGAGTTTTTGCGATGGGTTTTCGCCGGCGGAAAACGCCTGCAAGGACTTGTCCGTAGGAGAGAGGAGGAGGCAAAGATGTATTTCGCGGGATTTAGCTAATTAGACAAAAAAAGCAGCCAACGCAGAATATGCAAGAGACCTTGTTGGCTGCAAGACAAAGCCACATTGCAGTTGCTTTATCTTAGTATAGTAACGTACAATGTGGCTTTTTGTTTATGGATTTAGAAGATTTTTTTGAAGAAATTGTTTCCCAAGTGTGTAACCACATGGGAGTCAGCTGCGAAGATTGGCAGCATTGCCATTGCGACGACTGCGTGCAGCTCCGTCGTATGGTCGTCAAGATTATGGTTAAGGTGGGGTTCACACGTCGCACCATCACCCGCTTAACAGGCTGGTCGAGGACATCTCTCTCCGAGTACATCTCGGTTCGCAGCGAGGGCGTCGCGGTGGAAAAACTCATGTCGTGTATTATTCGCAATTTGTCCGATAAGGAGGTAGAGGTATAAGCGATTAGGGGTAATTTTGCCTTGTAACGAACGAAGTACAAGGGAGTTATCGCAAGGCTCAAAGCGGTAAGAGAGCGGAAAATTGATAAAGTATGAAAATCGAAACGAGTGGCGGAGCGAAGAGTGTAACTTCGCAAGCCCAAGGTAACTTCAACACTGTCGGCGGTGCAGCAGGTATAGCTGCATTGTTGGGACTCAATGCCGGCAATCTGTTCGGCAGGAACAGCGGAAACGGCTGTAATTGTGGCAATTCCGACGACAATCCCGTAACAAGGTACGAAGCGAACATGATGCTTGCACTCAATGCAAAAGATGCAGAGATTGCGAACCTTAAGTCCGACCAATATACCGACCGCAAGTTGGTGGAGGTTACTCAATATCTTGAAGGTAAGATAAATACGTTAGCAGCAAAGGTTCAGACAAACAAAGATGAGCAGCAAGCTGTCAACATGCAGCAAGCAGTGTATAACGGAGCGAACACCGCCACATTGCAATGCTTGCAAGGTCAAGTGCAGCAGCTATTCGGCTTGACGAAGTTGGTTGTGCCTAATTCGAGCGTCTGCCCGGGCTGGGGTGCAGTGAAAATCTCGCCTGAGACACCGGCTGCAACCGGTGCTTAATCGGTGCTTAATCGATGTTTAACGGAGGGGTGTTCGCCCCTCCTTAATCTTATGAATCATGAGTAATACGGAGATATTGAGCGGCATCGTCGTAGATTGGGCGAAGCCTATGATTGACGATGTTGCTAATCAGTTGATTGGAGAGAATGAGAGCGTGCAACGTGCCAACGCATGGATTAGGAAGTATTTCCCCGTCTCGGAGAATTACAGTGTATGGAACGATTTGTCTTTCTTGGCGTTGCCGCTTCTCAATTTAAGCGTTTTGCCTTTCCTTGCGGCGGGGCTGCAAAAATTCGGAGTAAGCGATGAATTGGTGCCGGACTATGCAAGAGGAGTTGCGGAGGCGATGTGCAAGGAGGCTGAGGAGAAAGGGCATGTCAGGCTGTTGGAGCGGTATTCGTTTACGGCTGAGGATATGCAGAGATTAAGAGATTTGGTTAATGAGAGGCTTCCGCAAGCCTCTGAAAATGCGTAAAGTATGTATAAAGAGATTATAAAAAAGAACTGGCGGAACAGTTCGGAAGAAACGATGAATAAGAGTGTCGACTTGGTCGCGGAGCTATTGGAGGAGGTCAAAGAGAGTAATCCCGAGGAGTATTGGCGGTTTATTCGCAAACAGCAAGGACTGATGAGCGGGGGACATTACGACGAGGAGTTCGCACGCTATGATGTCAAGCAGATGTGGCACACGACTAAGCACGGCGAAAAACGCATGGGCGAGCATTGGAGTGTCGAGCAGGCTAAGCAGGTCATGCGGGAGCATGGGTTATCCGCTCCCATTAACGAGTTCGACGTGTATGTGGCTCTGAATGCTTTTTGGCATGATTTAGAGTGTGTTATAACCGATGAGAGCATGCTGATTGAGGCAGCTATCGAATTCTGGTTCAAGGACGACGACTTTGCCGCCACTAATAAGGTGTGGTGGTATATGTGCAGCAAGGCGGCGAAATGAGGACGCCGATAACGTACTACGGTGGCAAGCAACAACTTGCCCCGCTTATATTAGGCTTAATTCCGCAGCATGAGGTGTACAATGAGCCATTCTTCGGGGGTGGTGCGATTTTCTTCGCTAAGCGACCGTCGAAGCGTGAGTTTATCAATGACATAAGTGCGGCGATGGTTAACTTCTACAAGGTGTTGCAATCTGATTTCGAGGCATTAAAGGAGCTAATCGACGACACTCTGCATTCGGAGAGTACATTCAAGGAGGCTAAGGAGTTGTACCTTAATGGTTGCGAGGATAGTGTGCGTTGGGCGTGGGCGGTAAGGGGATTAAAGGCAGATTCTTGCTGTCGAGCTATCCAAGTGATGTGCTGACGGAGTTCGTCGAGCGTAACGGCTGGCGGTCGTTGTCCGTCGTGATGAGCAAGTCGGCAGGTAGCAAGACCGGCTCGCAGAAGGTCGAGATGCTGACGTACAATTACGATGCAGAGAGGGATAGGCAGCGTTGCTTGTTCTGAGGCTGTGAGAATGCACGAGCGGCGAGGTTTTTGGGTCTCGCCGCTCGTTGCGTATATGCCTTTTTTTTGGTACAATTCTATTCGCGGATTGGTACAATTCTATTCGCCGATTATATTATTAGGCTCCGGAGCGAGGGAACACGCCATGGCAAACAAGATAAAGCAAAGCCCACTCTGCGAAAACCTCTATATTTCGCCCGCAAATGCAGGCATGAAAGACTTGGGCGAATGCCTGAACCTCGGAAATGAATTTGAAAACATAAAGAACTTCGCCGTGGAACGGTCAATCGACATGTTGGTCGTGGGAAACGAGCAACCATTGGTCGAAGGCATAGCGGACAGTTTTGCAAATGACGCCCGTACAAGCCGCATTACGGTCATCGGACCGAAGAAAGCCGCCGCCATGTTGGAGGGCAGCAAGGATTTTGCGAAGCATTTCATGTTCAAATACGGCATTCCGACAGCCCGCTACCGCAGTTTCGGCAAGCAAGAGCTCGAATCGGCAAAGCAATTCCTCAAAACCCTGTCCGCACCCTACGTTTTGAAAGCCGACGGCTTGGCAGCAGGCAAAGGAGTCATCATTTCCCCCACCTTGGAAGAGGCAGAACGGGAACTGGAAGCGATGCTATCCGAGGGCAAATTCGGCGATGCCTCCTCCAAAGTGGTAATCGAGCAGTACCTTAGCGGCATCGAGTGCAGCGTTTTCGTACTTACCGACGGCAAACACCACATTGTCCTTCCCGAAGCGAAGGATTACAAACGAATAGGCGAAGAAGACACAGGTCTGAACACCGGAGGCATGGGCAGCATCTCCCCCGTGGCATTCGCAGACGAAGCCTTCATGCACAAGGTCGAAGAAAGGATAATCCGCCCCACCGTTTCCGGACTGCAAAGCGAAGGATTGGAATACAAAGGCTTCATATTCATAGGACTGATGAACGTAAACGGCGACCCGTACGTGATAGAATACAACGTCAGAATGGGCGATCCCGAGACGGAAAGCGTGATGCCGAGGATAGAAAGCGACCTTGTGGAAGCCTTCATGCTCGTCGGCAGCGGCGAATTGGACAAATACACCCTCGAAGTGAAGAAAGACCACTGTGCAACGGTGATGTTGGTCAGCAAAGGCTACCCCGAGCATTACGAAAAGGGCAAACTCATCACCGGAACGGCGGATTGCGACCACTGTTACCTCTTTCACGCCGGCACGACGGCGAACGAGAAAGGCGAACTGCTCACCGCAGGCGGCAGAGTGCTTGCCGTAACCTCGCTCGGCAAGACAATGGAAGACGCCTTGGCGAACTGCTACCGTCAGGCGGCGAAAATCCGCTTCGAAGGCAAAACCCTGCGACGCGATATCGGCAAAGACCTGTTGAAATACCAAGAATAAAACCCCCGAAAACGATGAAACAATACCTCGATTTGCTGCAACGCATCATAGACACGGGCGTACCCAAGCACGATCGCACCGGAACCGGCACCCTGTCCGTCTTCGGCCACCAGTCAAGGTTCGATTTACAAGAAGGATTTCCCCTTTTGACCACCAAAAAGCTCCATCTGCGAAGCATAATCCACGAATTGCTCTGGTTTCTCAAAGGAAGCACCAACATAAACTACCTTCACCGACACCAAGTCAGCATTTGGGACGAGTGGGCGGACGAAAACGGCGACTTAGGCCCCGTTTACGGCAAGCAATGGCGGGCATGGCAAACGGCAGACGGCAGAGTGATAGACCAAATCAGCCAAGTCATCACCCAAATCAAAGAAAACCCCGACTCAAGACGCCTTTTGGTAAGCGCATGGAACGTCGGCGAAGTCGAAAAGATGGCATTGCCGCCCTGTCACATCGTTTTCCAGTTCTATGTCGCCCGAGGCCGCCTCTCATGCCAGCTTTACCAACGCAGTGCCGACGTATTCCTCGGCGTACCCTTCAACATAGCCTCCTACGCCTTGCTTACGCACATGGCAGCCCAAGTTTGCGGACTCCAAGTCGGCGAATTCATACACACACTCGGCGATGCCCACCTCTATCTCAACCATATCGAACAAGCAAAACTCCAACTCACCCGCCAACCACTGCCCCTGCCAACCCTCAAACTCAACCCTTCCATACACAATATCTTCGATTTCAAATACGAAGACATCGCAATCGAACACTACAACGCCCATCCCCACATCAAAGCCCCCGTATCCAAATAACCAAACACCCGAAACCATGATAAAACTCATCGTAGCCAAAGCCTCAAACGACGTAATCGGCGACCGAAACACCCTCCTGTGGCACCTGAGCGAAGATTTGAAATACTTCAAAAGGCAAACCATCGGTCAAACCGTCCTGATGGGACGCAAAACATGGGAAAGCCTGCCCGTCAAGCCCCTTCCCCACCGTCGGAACATCGTAATCAGCACCCAAGACGGCTATTCCGCCCCCGGAGCCGAAGTCTTCCACACCTTGGACGCCGCCTTGGACGCCCTAAACGGCGAAACCCTCTACTGCATCGGCGGAGCCACCCTCTACAAGCAAATCCTGCCGCACTGCCACGCCCTTTACATCACCCAACTCTTCAAACCCTACCGCGGAGACGCCCATTTCCCACCCCTCGACCCCGCAATCTGGCACACCACACGCCTCTCCCCCGTGCTGCATGACCAGAAAGAAAACGTCGACTACCGCTTCGAAGTCCGCGAACGCCGCATTTGAACCACGAAAACCACGCAATGAACACTGAAAACACTGAAAACACCGATTGAAAACCCGAAAAACAAACACCGTTTTCGCCGAAATCAACAAAAAAACACTACCTTTGCACCACGCAAACGCCGAAAACGAAACAAAAGAAAAAGGTTCGTAGAACCTGTATTTGATTTTTTCATTTTTATTTTGGGGACGCCGCAAGGCGTCCTTTTCCTTTTCACCACACGAAAACGAAACAAACCCACCTCAAACACCCCGATTCCCTACACGCAAACCCCCGTTCCCAACCGGAAACAGCCCGAACATGACAACAAAACCCAATACCACAACCGATAAATCCGACACTGCGACTACCAACCGCCGCAACCCGCCACGCAAACCCCATAATTCACAACCATTTCGGCACTCCTAACTGCACTTTCGCCATATCGCCGACAGCAAACACCACATTCACAAATGAATTCCTGCGAACCAACCCGGAAAAATAAAGAAAACGAAACACGAAAACTCCGTTTTTACAATCCGAACAACCATTTTCGAGATGAAAAGCCCGATTAAAACCCCTTCCAACCCTCCGAACCCGATTCGCAACCGCCAAAACCCACCTCGCAAATCCCCTAAATCGCAACAATTTCGGCACTCTGAACCACACTTTCGCCATATCGCCGACCGCAAACACCACATTCGCAAATAATTTTCGGCGAACAAACAATGAAACATAAAGAAAACCAACCCGGAAACCGCCGCATCGCCCACAAATACAGCCGCAATCAAGAACGCAAAGCCCGAAAACAAATACAAAAACCCCGAAACCCCAATTCAAACCCTCCGAAACAAGCTCCGAAACCCTCAAACCGAATTCCAAACCCCAGAAACCAACATATAAATCGGTAAAACCCACCACAAAAACCCCCGTTTCCAACCACAAAACCCCGCATTCAGACCTGATTTCGCCCCTTTCAAATCACGAAAAAGGTGGTTTGCATCATTTGTTTCACAAAATTCACACACCGCAACCCCAAAACCTTAACCGCAAAACAGGAAAGTGAAAGACGCATTTCGGCGGAATTTAACACACATTTCGCCGTCCGAAAAACGGAAAACGGCACTTTTTCACACAAAATCGAAGACCCCCGGTTGGAAAACGCCGTTTTTTCTTGAGAAAACGGCGTTTTTAAAGAGAAAAACGGCGTTTTCGGATGGTGAAAACGGCGTTTTTTCACCTAGAATTCGGCGTTTTTTCATCCGAAAAACGGCGTTTTTCGACTCCGAAACGCCGAAAGCCCTGATTGACAACGCCTTACTCAACTCCTTATATTTCGCATAATTCACGGCAAAAGGCACTCGGCGAAAAAGAAACGCCGTATCGAGTTAAAGAAATTGAAATTTACAAATTTCCGAACGCCGCATCAGCCACTAAATCATAAAGAAACCAAACACGAAAACCCCGCAACCACGACAGAACATGCCGCAATCGCACCACCATTTCGCCACCTTGGCAACAAAAATGCAGGAAATCAAGCATGTACACGCCGCAAATACACCACAATTTCGCCATTTCCGCACTGCATTTTGCCATTTTCGCACCGCATTTTGCTGTTTCCGCACCGCATTTTCACCGCAAATAAACCTCGTAACCGCCTGAAAAATAAGAAAAATCGAGCAATCTGGGTTTGAAAGCGGCATATCCGAGTTGGGGAACGGTAGATTTGTGTGTGGACTTGCCGAAATTTTGGTTTGAAAATGAGGGAATGGTGTGTGGAAGTTGGGAAATGGTGTTTGAAAATGAGGGAATGGTATGTGGAAGTGTCGAAATTACAGTCCGGAAATGAGGGAATTGCGTCGTGAAGTTGGGAAATGGGGTTGGGAATGGGGAAATGGAGGGTGCTGAGGGGTGTTTTTCGTATTCGGAACGGGGGCTTTCGGTGTGTCGGGGTGTGGTTGGAGGGGGAAAAGGTCAATAGTGCGGCGGGCTTTCGGCGGTGTCGGAGAAATTTCCTACCTTTGCAGTCCAAAATATATTATGATGGAGACAAGGTTAAGCACAATAGAGGAGGCTGTCGAGGATTTCAAACAGGGAAATTTCGTTATAGTGGTCGATGATGAGGATAGGGAGAATGAGGGAGACTTGATTATAGCTGCGGAAATGGTAACTGCGGAGAAGGTTAACTTCATGTTGAAGCATGCAAGAGGGGTGCTTTGCGCTCCGATAACGATGTCTCGTTGCAGGGAATTGGAGTTGCAGCATCAGGTTATAGATAATACTTCTGTTCTCGGTACGCCTTTTACGGTTACGATCGACAAGTTGGAGGGGTGTTCGACGGGGGTTTCGGCTGCGGATAGGGCTGCTACGATCAGGGCTTTGGCTGATCGGTCATCGACTCCGGGTACTTTCGGACGGCCGGGACACATCAATCCGTTGTATGCTCAGGAGAACGGCGTGCTGAAACGGGCGGGGCATACGGAGGCAACGATTGATTTGGCTCGTTTGGCGGGGCTTTATCCTGCGGGGGCTTTGATGGAGATTATGAATGAGGACGGAACGATGGCGAGAATGCCCGATTTGATGAGGTTCGCAGAGCGTTATGGTTTGAGGATAATCACGATAAAGGATTTGATTGCGTACAGAATAAGGACGGAAAGCCTCATTAACAGAGAACAGGAGGTCTTTTTGCCGACGCAATGGGGCGATTTCAAATTGATTGCTTACACGCAGAAGGATAGCAATCTGACGCATTTGGCTTTGAAAAAGGGCGAATGGGAGAAGGACGAACCCGTGTTATGCAGGGTGCATTCTTCGTGTGTGACGGGCGATATTTTCGGTTCCTGCAAGTGCGACTGCGGAGAGCAGTTGCATACTGCCATGCAGATGATAGAGAAAGAGGGTAAGGGCTTGTTGGTTTACATGAGTCAGGAGGGCAGAGGTATTGGTTTGGTCAACAAGTTGAAGGCATATCATCTTCAAGAGCAGGGAATGGATACGGTGGATGCCAATTTGGCATTGGGCTTCAAGGCTGACGAAAGGGATTACGGCATCGGGGCTCAAATATTGAGGGATTTGAACGCCACGAACCTCAGGTTGATGTCCAACAATCCCAAAAAGAGAAGCGGATTGGAGGGGTATGGAATAAGGATTTCGGAGAATGTGCCTTTGATTATCAGCCCTAACAAATATAGTGAAAAGTATTTGAAAACCAAGAGGGAGAAAA